>Ga0126338_10002902_pt1 | contig 11936 bp, 4 predicted proteins | sample OrbCmetagenome_2_FD_92529 | JGI IMG/M metagenome (GOLD analysis project Ga0126338, IMG submission 92529) | Coral microbial communities from Petempiche,Puerto Morelos, Mexico - Orbicella C C metagenome | ecosystem: Host-associated > Invertebrates > Cnidaria > Coral | place: Petempiche,Puerto... | reverse complement strand
GTCGTACAGAATTTTCAACAACAACTTTTATTAGAGACCTTGGCACTTTTCCTTGATTTTATTCTGTAAACTTATTCTTGATAATTTTTATATTGAACGTGCTGTTTTATTTGGATCATACACCCTACGCTTGATAGTGGAAATTCAGAAATCAAAAGATTTTCACTAAGTAAATTCTGCGAAGGTACATACTTAGAGCTTGACATATGACGCAGCCGCATTTATGTTAGTAGGACACTACGCATGTACTGACATCAGCGTTTGCTTTCCGAATTTGACGGATTAGACAGCTGATTGACAGCACGGGTGTGATCCAGTTAAAAGAGCGCGAGCCAAACCTACGCATTGGAGTTGTAATGATCAGAGTTGAATGAAGTTTGTCAAGAGCAGAAGTTGAAAAGAGATCTTTGGAAATTAAAAGTGAGCAACTAAATAAGAGAGTGTTGGAGTGATCTGCTCGTTCCCCAAAAAGGTCGCTTTAACAATTGACACAAATGACCTGATCTCCACAATAGCAATTTACTATACGGCTGTTAGTTATATTTTCCTTTATTTCAGACTAGTCAAAAAGTCGATCAACAGTTGCATTGTATGCCACAACATACACGTCTCTTTCAGGTTTAATACTGGATTGTTTTATCACCATTCTTTATTTTAAGTAATATCCTTAATCACTGGTTTCTTTTTCCTCCAAGTAGCTGGTGCAAAATTCACAATGTAAAAACACTTCTACTTCACAAAACATTCTCATCCTAAAGCCTTCATAGACACTTACCCTGCATTTGACGACTTTTCCTTCTTTCAGTTTCTTCTCTGGGTGTTGAAGATTAATGTCTGCTAAATGAAGTGTAGTGCACAAGCCTCTGATGTGGTCTGATACAGAAACGAGCATTCCAAACTTCTCTAAAGTTATTATCTTGCCCTATGAAAAGATGAGAAGTGACACAGTTGAACACAGCGAAATGTTAACGGAATCTTCTATCTAACAGAACTGTTACGAACTCCACAAACGCGGTTAATTACACAATGGAAAAAACTGACTTAGTACTGTTTGCAAAGATGTAACGCAAAAAGAAGTCTTCAATAAAATTTACACTTTTCAGTAAAAAACTCTGCTACGGAGAGGTCCTAAAAGAACAGCCTGCCGGAAAAGGCACCTTTTTGGAAAAGGCCAGGCATGGAAGAAGCTTTTTTCTCATCACACAAAAAAGAAAGGCCTCGTGGCACGCTCTTCATCACGTTTCTACAGTAGAAGCGTACAGTTTGTAATTCTGATAAAGTTACGAGTAATGCGTAGATTAGAAGAACCCTACGTTAGGCCTTAGAAGCGCGCACTTCTCAGTGCAGATATGAAATGTTAAGTAAAACTTACAACATTAGACAATCACAGTTTGTCAAGCAGATGAATTCATGAGTAAAACGTAAGACATTTATTTAGGAGCACGCAGTTTGTAAAACAGATGAAATAATGAGTAAAACGTACCGGTTTGAAGTGCGCAATCAGTGCAGATGAAATCGATAGTGAATATAAAGGGAGAATAAATTAAAGACACGAAGAAATGAAGAACTTTACCAACTGCCAGGGAGAACTGGAGGAGCGCTTAAACCAGCAAACATGAATACTCAGTTAAGATTATTCCTTAAGGAGACTTAATCAGAACGGGGCACCATTTACCTTGATCACAGCTCCAGGCTTGATGTCATGATAGCGCAAGAATGGCTGCTCAATGACTGACCTAAACAAGTAAAACCACATTTGAAGCACATAAACTCAGTTTGAAAAGCAAGTTATATTGTAGGGCTGCCTATTACTTGTCATGTTTTCATTTGTTCCCAGCCTACAGTGGCTTACTAAATGTTCACTTGGTGTTTTTCAGCAATCATTTTACACAAGTAACGTTACCCTAGCCCTTTTATGACATCTGCCAGATATTTTCCGAAGCTTAGCACGCAAATTCTCTGTGCATAACATCAGGTGGGAAAATATCACAATTTTCCAAAATCAAGATATACGAAGTTTAAACTTACTTTTCCATGGTCAGGTTAACCAAACCATCTAAGGAGTTGAAGCCAAGAATACGACACCTGCACAAAAATATCATTCTCATTTTATTTCTAATACTATAGTACACATAATTTATAATGTAGCATGTTCAAGTTCAGTAAACACTACAATGCACGAAGGGCAAATATGAGACTGCCATCTTAATCCCTATGTCCATGAGCTATGAAAAATGGCAACAAAAATTCAAGACTTATGAAAAAAAATACTTGCACATGTCGATGTTGAAAAGTTCATACAGACTGCTCTCTTCTAATGAGCACGACAATGAGCACTGTATGTAGATGATGAAAGGTTCAATGTACAGAACCGCCTGAAATCATACATGTATGCACATTGGCCGTGGGTTTCACCCGTTTTGCCCATGTGTCCACCGTTAGAACACAATGCCCAAGAGAGCAAAGAAAGCATATTAAAAAGGCTGAACAACCACTGAGGATATTTTCACGGCCTGCGGAAAGCACTCAGCGTTAAGCTGTGAAAAAAAATGTTGGTTTTGGTCTTACATGTACGTCAAAATGTTAAATGCTATTTCTTGGTCTGTTTAAATGTACTGCAAGGCAAAAGAAAGTACATTTGTAACCTTGAGCTTTAAGTGAAATTGATCGTGTACCTGTGGGTGCTTCCAACTTTGTATTTCTTTCCCAGTTTGTCCACATGTTCATCTGCTACTCTTGAAATCTTAAGTCCAACAAGAAATACATTCTAAGCACTGTCAATAACAAACTTTAAAAGAACGAACCATATTGAATAATTTTTTCATTCATACATGATGCAACAGTTTTTTAAAGCTCACAGGCTCTGTGTCTAGCATATCAGCAGCCTGTCTCGTCATGCCATTCTTAAGCTTCATGCTGACATGATGGCAGCTACAATAAAGACTGTATATATACACCTTTTGATAATCCAAACTAAAGATACCAGTTCTCGGTCAATACAGTGTATATCTAACTCAGGAGATTAGAAGAAATAGTCCAGGAACGTTGGTAGAACGCTGGACCTCTCTGAAAACCATGTGTTTATGTGACGGGCAATTCCTCTTATAAAGATGATTTATCATTATTTATTCGATTTGTCTATAGATAAAATAATGATGCAAAACAAACTAACATGAGTAAATCCAAGAATATCATCAGACAGCCTCAATAGTAGACCCAGTCCCTGATCCACTCTGATAACAGTAGCATCATCAACGACATCACCAACTGACCAATGACCAAAGCTGGCAGCTTCATTGGAAATGACTTTTTCTTGAAGGCTTAGTCCCACTGTCTTGGTATTCACATTCACATACAACAGACGACATTTAACCTACAGATAGAGCAAACAGTTGCATGAACATTTATACATTCTCACAATAGCACGGTTTTTAACCTCTCTGGATTAAATTAAAGTTCGAAGACCTAAATCAAACCTTTCAAGCCAAATTAAGCACCATAATTTGATGTTTAATCATATTGTCAGCCCAACATCTTATCACAGACACATAGATTACTTGATAATAATACATACAGTGTACATGTACATGGGTGTTTGTTAATAATTTAGCAAACTTTGCAAAATTTGGATACATGTTTAGATAAACAATGTGGACAGCTTCAACTGCAAGATACATGTTTTAACAAGTGCAATTTATTTAGTAAATAACTGGAATCAAACCATTTCTCTGAGTGCCAAATTGGACTCCACCTGCCTCGTGAGCTGAAAATACATATATATTTTTTCATCCAGTCATTTCCAAATTTGACAGCATGTATCCTCTACATACACTAACACTGTAATACCTTTGTCTTCTTTGGATAAGTAGCTTCCAAGTCTTGTCCATCTCCTTCACCACAATTGGGCAAATGAAGGACGTCTGCAGAGCCTTCAAATCCCCCAAGGAAATTCAGGATTAGACCACTACGAGTTGCCTGATATGAAAATAATCAGATGAATAGAATAAGAATACATGTATATATTAACATTACTATTAATATATAACTTTTTACAACCAAATCTGTTATTTAAGAACCTCTTACTTACACAGTTGGAGGTACATTCTGTAAGTTAAATGGACAAGTTTACTCCCCTTCGATTGATCGCCCACAAGCAAAGCACGCAGGTCATAAATCAAAGGGGAAATCATGAGTCACCCTAGTAGGTAAGGAATTAAATTTAATATCTTAAAATCAATTAATTTTCACCTGAGTCACAGATGCCTTAACCAGCATGCCAGGAAGAAGTGCTGAGAATTTTAACTTCATATCTTCTTTTATCTACAGGAAAGAGCACCTCACAATTTAAATAATTTTCTAAAAGGCTTTTAAATGTAAGGAACCTTGGGCAGTTAGCTAGCAGTTACCATAGCAAGATTAAGATCCAGATGTCGAGAGATCAAGAGTTGACAGGGATGGCCATACTATGCTATGCTACAACTCTCACTGGCACTATCAACTCCCCAGGAGAATACTGCATAAATACATGTACTGTATCGAAACATTGTCAGTCAGTACTACTTGTTAGGGTAACCTCACAAAAACAGACGGCAAAAGTGTTTTTGCTTCATAAAGGACTTGGACTAAAATAACTAGAGATCTACACTGTATTAATAATTATATGTACTAGGTGGATGAAACTTGACGAGCATTTTGCAATGTGGTAATATGAATAAACACTAGGACAGGACATGGGACTATGATTAATCATCTGTTTAGAGATCTGCTTATCATGACACACAAATGCGTGGAATCATGGAAGTCCTATAATAATATTATTGTGTAGTATATGTAGAAATATGCCCTTTCCCTTCCAGACGACTTCCGATACCTTGAGTCAACTGATGACAGAGGTAGTTATTTCAATAAACAGTAACACAAGTCTGATCTGTTGATTACATTAGATTTATTCATCTGCCTACTCACAACGTACAATGAATCAAATCCTGAACTACTGTATGATTGGCTACCCAAGCAGGCAAGATGGGCCTACATGCATACAAATGTACATGTACATGTATCTGGCGCGCTTGGTATTGCCTGCTGCATCCTGCGAGAAAAAGGTTTCCTGTATGCCATATAATAAATCCTATGAATTAATGACCAAGCATGTTCATTCAAAATGACTGGATGTTAACCTCTGAATACTTTTGGTACAATGTTTATGAGCCTCGATAGGCCTTTCCATGATGCAGTCACATGGTACAAAATCACACATGCTGGGACGCAAGTTGCACAGTAAGACTTCCAAAACAAAGTAACTCATTCCAGTCCACGTTGACCTGCCATGTGATCGGATCGTGCAATATCCAGCCATCTTGACCTCATAATTGGTCGATAACCCAAATGTACATACATGTATGGATTACATACCAGTGCATCCTGAATCGAATCTTTGTCTGCACTAACTGTTATAATCCTCTGGTCCTCTGCCACAGACTTAACCAACAAGCACAAGGAATGGCCTTCTTGAAACTCTGGATAAAAACCCCATTTAATTAAAATTTATTTATTAGTTAATTTTCATAATTATATAAATTTTAATTTCTGTATCATAAACACAGATAAATTGTGTTCAGTTTTTCAGATCTATAATCAATTAAAGCTTACAATTTTAACTCCATACCTCCATTCAGTTTGCTTTTTGGCAAAAAAGCTCTTGTGTTCTCAATGTCAAATGATATGAGATAGCCATGGTCTTCAACACTATTTACATAACCTGGAAGGACCTGAAAAAAGTACAATTAATTGTCATTTCACTATTTATTTGTTTCACTTCAGGTATTTTTTAAACCGTTAAAACAATATAGATTTTCTCCTCTCGATCTTGACAACATCATCAAGATCTCTGTAACCCTGTCAAGACTGAGGAGGGTTAGCAAGGGTTTGCTGCGATAGCACAGCAATTAATGATTTTTCTCAGTTGTGAAACTCTGATCTGCTGTCTCTTTGACAGTATATTACAATGTAGCTACATGTAGAATGTATATATACACACTGCATAAATAAGAGTATTATACTCCCACAGAAATAACAGTTCTTATGCTGAGGTGTGCAAGTATGACTCTAGCTCCATATTAAGATGAACATAAAACAGTACATTTTTTATGGTTTGTGTATACCAATACATGTACAAGATGCAAGTATACAAACGACTGATTTCCCAATAAGTTTAGTGGATTGCAATTATGAGGCATCACAAAAACCAAAACTAACCAAAACTAATTAAAAATGCCTCTTAAAAGACAAGTCAAGTCAGGAAGTCATGATAGTGCTTCAAATGCTATAAATTAACTGAAACAAGAAAATACAATTATAGACCAAGAAAAGTAGTACTGTGGTATATACTGTAACTGTAAGAAAAGACAAACTGACAAATTGCTGGGTACATGTATGATTTAAATAAAAAAGTAATATTATTACAATCATGAAGAACTTTTAATTACTGTTTAAATATTCTTCTGCCTACCATTCCTGGCTTCAGAGATGACTTGCTGAGCCCACTGTTAACACCTTTAGGATCCAAAGATAATTTGATTTTCTTTTGACCAGGCTTGGAACCTTCCAGTTCCAACACTGAACACTGAACCAGGGTTCCAACAGTGAAGAATTTAGCAAGCTCTGGAAAACTAGTTGTCTGCAAATACAAAGTGCGACACAGAAATTTCAGGGTCACATTTGAGCCAGCATGTGCCAGCATGTGATCTTCCTTCAAGCTAACCAAGTGGTTGAATTCTAGGATAATGCTAGTTTATTTATGAAATGTATACAGCTACATGTAATCATTGCTGTTCTCCAAAAGTCTAGAAGAACAAATTACATGATTGTACATGTAGTGCTTAGTGATATTTTGATTTATGAATAGCTAGGGAGAGTTCAACTTAGTGATATAGATTAATATGTTGTTTGTACATTTATGTTGCTCTAATGTACATGTAAACAAACTGTAGGACATTCATTTATTATCTTTCTTGTATGCCAGTTTCTTTGCAGAGTATTAACAAGAAAGTTTTAATTATGTCATGACCCCAGGATCAGATTCTGACAAGATTCTTTTTTCTTGGACTCTACAATCATTATGATCAAGACAGAATTAAATATAAAGGCTCGTGCCCTATCATATGTACATGTACTGTATGTTTTTAAAATTATATAGTGCAATGTACCTACTGGTACATGACAGTCTAGAAATCTCAAAAGAAAGCAGTACATGTACATAAAAGTTTCCTAGTGATATGTCCTGGCCAGATCGAATGTCATCATTATTGATTCATGATCATCATGGTGTCTTGCATTACTCTCAAAAAATTATGCTAAACTAACAAACTCAAAATCATATCTTGCCTCTGTCTCTTTACTGTCTGTGTCATCAGCCTGTAACACCTCCTTTAATCTTTCGGTGATCTTCTCATTTACATGTGTAATGTGAACAAATCCACTCAGTCCGTTTGGCAGACTGATGGCCATGTCATATTCATTCACTTCTCGTATTGCTCCCAAAATTTTCATCCCCACATAGAGTTTCTGTTGGGAATTTAGTCAGTGTTAATTAAAAGGAAGCTTTGAAATATCAAGGAGAAAAGAGCTTTCAACTGACAAGACTTCATCCTAATTGAAGAGGCAAGTGTACAACTTAAACAACAACATCAGTGATGTCCTTGGTCAAAAGTGGTTAATACAGAGTTTGCCAGTTCAGTCCTAGGATAGTACAATTGACTGGGAGTGTGTAAAATATTAATGAAATACCTGTGGCTGACCTCACCCCTTCAATTAATTAATGGCATATGCACTAACAAAGATAAAATTGTTAACTTTAGGTTAAAACATCTATTAAAAGTTCTTTGCCTCTTGTTAAATTAATGTTACAAAAGTACATGTATGCACAGACATGAAGTACTAAAGGTGGACAACATGTCAGTGCACAATGAGCTTGTTTCCAAAGCATGCATGTACATGTCTTTCTCTTGAAGTCCTCTCTCTCAGTATATGTTTTTTATAAATGTGCAAGTTACATGTAAGGTTGTAATAGCTCAAATATCCTAGCTACATTGAAGATGTGAGATTTTGGTCCTCTGACGTGGTGGAGTGGGCTTGAGATCAAAGTTTTCTGACCCACAGACCTGAGGTTCATGGCCAAGGCATTCACAAGAGTCAGCAGGTACATCCATGATAAATTAGCCAGTAGCCACATGTAGCTCTTAGCTACATCTACATCTACATCCCTGGTATACATGTAAGTGCAGTTTATTATACAATTAAAGCTCCAAGAGAGAGAGAGATGCTTAGTGATTAGGGAGGGACCTAACAGGCTTATCACATGACAATACCTTGAATGTGAGAGGCTCCACAAGTTTAAGTTTTGATTTCCCTTCTAATTCAACTTTTCCATTTAACTCATTTCCTGCAGCAGCAGTTTTCTTGACTTTCTTCTTTTTCTCTTTGCTTTTAGAAACATTTCGTTCTAAATCTGACGATGGCTTCTGCAAGGAACAATTTAATTAATACAGTCAGACCCTGGATTAATACTCTTACTATTGATTTGTATTTCTCTTAAACCATGAAGAAGAGCCTCTTAAGCCCAACTAGCTCATAGCTCTCACTGCTTACATGCAATTCTAGTTTCTGTGGCATGAAGCAACTAGGCGTATACCTACTCCATACATTAGCCAGTCCATACATAGGCACTTCACTCCCTAGCATTCTGTCAGGTTACCCCAACAATTTACCACTACCTATTCATACTCCTGGGTAGAGAACGATACTGTGAGTAAGAGTAAAATATGATGCATCTTGCCCAAGAACAGAACACTATGATCCCAGCCCAATCTCAAACTTACATTACAAGTGCAAGTTCACTGCTTGATCTAGAGTAAAGCACATTAACCATTACTGAAGTCAACATTTAATGGACATCCACCATCATGATTATACAGTCGTGTATTATAAATTTATTTCACACATACAGTATGACCGACCGACCAACCAGTTAACTGAATTTTACGTGAATTTGACATAATAAATTATAATAATATGATGCATGTATGTATTATATGATGTTCAGTTCTGGAAAATATCCATACTCTCCCAACAGAAGGGATTGGAATTTCCTGGGGGGTGGGGGGTTCTGGAAGACCAAAAAATTTGAAGAAATGTATGAAGTTCAATCAGAATTTCCAGAGGGGTGGGGGAGACTTCCGTGGGGGAGGTATGGATATTTTCTGGACCTACACAATGCAAATTTCTTAAATGTGTAGGCCAGCTAGAGAGAAACTTTCAATAATAAGACTTCAGTCTATTCTCATCACACAGTACTGTACATGTAGGGATATTCAGTTGATAAATCTAGATAGTAAGTAAACAGCTGAGTTCAGGATACAATGACAACAATCCACTCAATGTAATGTTTACCCCAAAAAGAACATCCCTCTCTGCCTCATGCTTGATTTTCCTCACTTCAAGTGGACTCAGTGAGGAAGCACCACCTCGTGGAAAGTCTTCCTCTTCAGCTTGCCTTGACCGAAACACACTGTTCACATGGAATTGAGTGAAAACCACAAGAAATGAAAGTTTGTGAAGTGGATTGTTTATGTGCCTTTAGTCTAGAAGCGACCGTGAGAATAACCTACATAAACATGCACATCCACAATCACTACCAATACATGTATATAATTTAAAAGGAGATTATTTAACTTCACTCCTAACTCAGAAATAGAAAGCCAAAAACCCTAAACTCAACATTAACCACTATACATGTACATGTAAAGTAAGCTACTATAAAGAGGCTCTAGGTCCTAAGGCTGACACCTGACCGGTTCTTGGATATTCAATGGTCCTCAGACACAAGACTTGTTCTTGCCTCAAGTTTTAGCCAGGGTAAATGATACATTATTTATACATACTGAAGAAATGTAACCTTCTACATTGTACATGTATGAATGCACTCATGTACTTTTGGTTTGTCACTCATTTCTCTGAAAGGAACATCTGCTAAAACAAACCACTACTGACATGTATTTCATCTATGCCAGCGCTCCCAGATTATTCAGGAGTCTCCCGGATACAGACTGAATCTCCTGCTCTCCCATATGGGTCACCAAATCTCCTACACAATACTAATAAAAGTGCATATTAAATACATTTTTCAGACATATTTTGGCCAATTTTTGGCATTTTTGTAGGAAAATTTTGGATCTTTGATGCATTTTTGAGATTTAATTGGCAGATTTCTACTTTGAACAACTTTTTTTTTAGGTTCAAAAAAGATAAAATTGGCAATCTCCCGGATTTTGAGTTTTTTAGGTTGGCATCTCTGGTATTTTTGTAAACCAATAACAGCATGCTTCCTTAAGCTGGAAGCCTGTGGGAAGCCTGAAAGGCTGTCTGTACTTTAGAACTTGAGAAATGATCATGAGACATAAATACTAGTGTGGCCTTTCAACAACTATGCGATACATATAAAGTAATTTGTTTAAATGCACATGTACATGTACATCCTCAGTTTATGACCGGGCACTAACTGACTCTTTACATAAAGTAATACCAACACAATATCCATGGGATCTTTGCAAAAGAATGGATCACCAGTTGTTTCAATATGTATTACACCAGAAGACTGTCTGCAAAGATGGCTAGAAGATATGCCAAGGTTCTCAGAAGCTTAAGTTAAAATAAGCATCTGAAGTATGGGTCACCTACACATCACCTTACACAAGCCAGCATAAAGTGCTATGTTCACATATCATACTCTTTAGAAATCTACACCATAGATATCTTTAGAATGGATTGAGTTCGACTGAGTTGGATTTCCGAACTGAATTGACGTTTGATTGACTACATGTATGCCAGCATACTTTCACAAGTATTTTGGCTGATTATGGGTCTTTTTACGAGATATTTGACTCATTTACGTTGCTGAATTGGCAGAACTTAGTTATGTACTAAAAGTACATTTTTAGAGGCAATCAGCCAATTCTCCCCGATTTCTATAATTCTCAGGTGGGCATCTCAGATATATGGGCATCAAATGGGCTGGCTTTTATTTAGGTTATTTACCATTTGACATACAAAAATTGCTTGCAATAACTTCATAATGTGTTACGGTCACCCCAAAATGCAGACCATACAGACTGCAGACTGCAGACTGCAGACCGTGCAGACCGTGCAGACTGAGTACTTTTTTTCAAACACTTGACTCACTTTTTTCGCTTCTAGTGACAAAATAGTGTTCAATATGTCCTAATGTTTGTTATTTACCCACAAGTGGCATAAACTCATCATCTGACTGTTGATTCACGCGTTTAATAGACCTTCTATGGGAAATTCCCTTTATGGGTCCTAAATATACTAAAATCAAACATCAAAATAAACTTACATACATTCTAGGTGCAAATTGCATCAATTTTTGACGGGTTTGTGGTTTTATTTATTTTGTCCAATTTGTTGTTGTTGTGTTCGCTTCACAAAGTACAGAATCGCCATTAGACTAGGAGTATTCCTCTTTTGCTTAGTTGACCGTAAGTAAACCTCGAGGAAAAAAATGCTCGCATGAAATTTTTTCCTCGAGCTTTTATGCGTCATGCACGATGGACTAAGCAAAAGAGGGATCACTCGTAGTCTAAATCGCCATAAAAACACAACTGCCATGGTGCAGAAGGCAACAAACGAGTCAAACCACCAGCAGGGCTGGGAATCACAGTCGGTCATCGGACATAGAGTCCTAAAGCGATGACGTCACGTTACCATGACGCCGAAAAAGTCGGTTCTAAACAAACTCATATTGCTTTTCAAAATGGCGACGCTTTCTATCGCGTCGTTGCTTTCCTATTTTTCAGACGAAAAGAAATCGATAAAGAAGGGAGAAAATCATTGTAAGTCTGATCATGTGGAGTCATTTAGTT
>Ga0126338_10002900_pt1 | contig 11938 bp, 6 predicted proteins | sample OrbCmetagenome_2_FD_92529 | JGI IMG/M metagenome (GOLD analysis project Ga0126338, IMG submission 92529) | Coral microbial communities from Petempiche,Puerto Morelos, Mexico - Orbicella C C metagenome | ecosystem: Host-associated > Invertebrates > Cnidaria > Coral | place: Petempiche,Puerto... | reverse complement strand
TTTCTTTACCACATTTGCTCCAGACAAGTAGCTCTAACCTACATACATTCGAATTTTTTCGTTCTTCCCCAGCATTTCGTCCGCCATTTTGAAAGCTCGAGGGCTATTAAGCCTCACTTGCGTGCAACATCCGGTTTTTTCTGGAATCGGTGTATTGATAGCGCTAAGTGACATAGACTACGAATAGTCCCTCTTTCGCTTAGTCCGTCGTGCGTGACGCGAAAGAAAACTGGAGAAAAAAATGGCCGTGCGAAATCCTGGGAGCGAGGAGCGCACGAAAGGAGGGACTGCCGCCTAAGCCTCCTACTCGTAGTCTATAAGTGACAAAAAGATTGATTATTATCGATTACTCACAACGAATCCTGTTATCGATTTTTATCCATTTTCAATATCATTGACTGGTTTTATCGATTTTTATCGAATATTATTGATTATCGATTTTATTCAGTGACTACCCCGGGCTGAGGAGATGAACCAGGGTCTACCGAGAAACAACTCCATCCTAGTGGTCAGAGTGGGACTTGAACCTGCGACCTCCAGATTTCAAGTCTGGTGCCCCAATCAGGTGGCTACGCTGCCTTCAACTTATGGGAATTTGTAAATAGAGAGTTGGTGAGGAAAATACAACCAATGAGCAAAATGTCTGTGCATATTCAAAGTTCGTACTATTGGGCTTTTGAAATTTCATAACTTCCCATGACCTTTTCCATGATCTTTCTGAGTTCCCCATGACCTATGTTAAGCAGCTGTTCCCAGAGTATTGTCAAAACAATCTATTATTTAAGATATTTTCCCACATTATGACACAAAATGCATGCTAGTGTTAAAACTGGTTTTCTGACTTGTCTGTGGTTTTTCCAACTTTTGAATTTTTTTGCCTGTTCATTCTCAGAAAGTTAATTGCTTTTCAATGTCTTTCCATGACCCACACCTCAATTTCAGGACTTTCCAGGCCTGGAAAATGAAATGATAACATTCCATGATTTTCCAGGTTTTCCATGACCTGTACGCAGCCTGATATTGTATGTTAAACCATCAAATAAAGCATTTATTATTCCACTATTGTGTCATTTTCTAGTATTTCAGCTTATAGTTTTCGAAATACATCCTGCATCATGCAAAAATCATACTGTTCAAAAAAGATGATGCAAATGACGAAAACTACACAAATTGAGGTCATTAAAATGTAATTTCTTTCATTCACAAAAAAGTTTGCTCCAGTCAAACTTAAAAGGTTGTCACAAGTTAAACAAGTTAAAGTTTGGGTCGCTCAGTTCGACCATTTCGTTGTTCTGCCATTTCCGTTTGTATTTGCTCTGTTGTAAACCTCTGCAGTGCGTTACAGGCATTCTCTAGACCTCATAAGGTAAATTGACATATTGGTGGAATAATAAAGAAAGATAACGTAATTTCTTAAAAACAGTTTCTGTGTTTTCAGACTTATCTCATTTTGAATAATTTTTGTTAAATATTTTGTATTTGGCAACTTTAAGATGGTTGTAAGTTCTTTTTATCAGACAGAATAGAAATGTCAATTGTAAATAATAATTAATCAAGTTGCTTGCAAGTTAGTGATTCAATGAACCACATTGGTATATTCTTTATAGAGGGTATTAGATTTCTTGATTGCATCATTGTGTGACATTGATATATAGTCATTCAATGGTCAGGTATTTCACCCCACACCCAAACAAGAGTGCTACTTGTAGTTACTGAAGTCCATGCGCAGCTTAATAGATGGCTGAGTGGGGGCCACTTTAGGCTGTGCAGCAGGCTGCTTCTGCTTGGCAGATGCCTGATTGGCCCTGACTGCACCTTCTAGTTGTGACTTCAAGTCTGGTGATGAGCCTATGACTGTTCTGAATGGCTCTGGATATTTGGGGCCAATTTTCATGAGTTTCTGAAGAGCCTGTTCGTGAAGATTCTTGGTTATTCTGCTTCCTTTAGGCAGGGAAGTGCTGTCTGACAGTAAAGATACCAGGATTGGAACTAGTAGCCCAAGCATATGCACCCCTGAAACAAGCAAGCAAAAAGTTGTGCTTTGACATCTATAAAGAATATACCAATGTTCATAACTCACAACTCTGCACTGTCTGCAAAGAGAACTAATAAAAATATCTAAGGTCTCCTTCCAAAAAACTTGGTACATTTTGACCTCTAAGGTCCCTCAACAGTACCAGTAGGTAACAACCCTCCAAGAGTAGTAACCTCAAAAGTGACTTGACATACCATTTAAAAAATTCTAGGGTGCAAAAAATATCACTTGTGTATTCTTCATAATCATTATTTCAAGGAGGTATATTATGCAACAACCTCTCTCTAGCAGATTATGAGATGACATTGATAATAGCAAACTAAAAACGCCACAACACACCAGGGTAGGAGATACTTAAGGTAGCAACCGACAGCAACTCTTGCTTCTAGAGTGCTTTCCAAACTTGACTTCTGGGAGTCTGTTTTTCTCTTGCAATTCAGCAGGGGTTATTAGGCGAGACACTTTATCCTAAAGGGGAATGGGACGAGACACGGCCAAGGCACGGCATGCACACACGCCCTTGTCCCGCCTTCTTTCCTACTTGGCCCTTTTGCGTTCACGATGTTTAAACATTCGTTTAAGTGACCCTTAGAGAAAAAACTGGCTGCCAGCAGACCATTTCCATACCTACCAAGAGCATCTTAGTCAATGATGCACTGCTAAATGCATGAATCAATTGTTATATAACATTGCCAGTGTAAAACATTAATGAACAACAATGACTTTTTGCAGAAGAAAAATTTCTCTGGCAAAGGGGATTGAACTGGTTTCAGTGTCATGGTTATAAGACAGATAGCTTGAGAAGACTACTTCCATTTGCATTGTTTATCTGCAGTTCAGACACAAAACCAGTGAAAGGGCAAAGTGATGAATAAAAAATACCTCTTATTTGATGATTAAAAAGTACCTCTAACTTGGAATACAAGACAGAATGACATACTTAGATTATTATCTGTGAGTTCCACTAAATTCTCCAGTATCTTGATGGCCTCTAAGGTGACCGTCAACTGATCCTCACTGGTTGGTTTATTGACACACATGTCATTCAAAATCATCACAATGTGAGGAGCTAAAGCATTGATGAAGGGAAAGGCAACGCTGCGTTCTCTGCACTGGAAGACAGATTCCAGTGTTTGTAAAGCCTTTAGCTGAACCTTAAGAAAAACAGATGAAGACGGTTGAGCCAATGGACTAAGAAACAAATTTCACTATAAATTCACATTTGACCAATTCTCCATGTAGCTGGTTTTTATATCCAAACATATTATGGGGCAGATTACTCCCTTTTATTAGCTACTAGTACATAATTATCTAGGTATGAGCAGCCCTGAGGGATATAATTATGGTTCTTGGCCATTTTGGTCAGACAGTGTCTTAGTGTTTCCACATTGTAGACTGAAATAGGGTACATCTTGATGCTGTTCTGGAACTGGGTAGGGTTTTTAGGAGAAACTGTCTCTGTTCATAATATATAATACAAAGAGAATAGACCATTTTAGCAATGCTAAGCAATATCAACAATTTGTTGTATTTTTCATTTAGCAAAAACACACCTCCATACCTCCATAGATCAATTAATCATGCCCAATTTAGTAAATATGCAAGGTTTCATAAGAATCCATTGCAAATTCATATGCTGTGTGGTACCCCAAACTTGTCAATTTTTACAAAGACATCCATGCCAGGGGGTGTGTTACACACTGGCATAAATTTCTATGAAAAAATTGGCAAGCTTGGGGTCCCATATTTTCTTAGCTTCCAACAGATTCTTATGAAACTTTGCATACTACTAAGTTTGGGGTGATAAATCAGGGGGTGAGAATTTTCTTTTTGTTTGAACGAAAAAAATCAGAAAAGTGTGACACTGGAAAAAAGGTCCATTTGAACAAATTGCCTCAAATTCATGATGAAGCTACATCAAGAGACAATATCATTCTTCCTTATTTTCAGGCTTGAAAAGAAAGGCCTTCAATCTGCAAATTTGTTTCTGTTCCATTACTCATTTTTACCACATCTGTCCTCAGCTAGAGGCATTTGATTCCCTAGTATCACCCTAATGTGACTGTGGTATTTGGCCACCATTTTTTGCCTGGGAAAAGGAATGAGAGTAACTCTAAATTTAAAATCTTAAAAGATGAAGTTTAAAATTTAATGGTAGATCCCACTTGGAATTCTAAAACTCTCAAACCTAATTGAAAATGGAAGAGATTCTTTGGTAGCTGAGATCATGTGTCAGATAGCTGTTAGGTATTGAAATAGGGCATGGAATATCAAATAGTTTGGTTCAGAAAGGGCTAATATCAAGAAGATGGCGACAGGGTATGAATGACTGAATGAAAACTTTACAAATATGTCCGTGTATTGAGCTATGGATTAGCTAATTGGGGACACCTAACGTAAGTCAATAGCTAGTAACTTGTTTACAAAAATTAATAAACAAATGTTGAAGTTGATCCCACTTGGAATACCCTCATTCCCATTACGTTATCACCAGCATCACAGACAGTAAACACTTATTACACTGTCAATAACCACTGACAAAAGCAGTCTTGATAAGGACCTTCATCAGTTATGTCACAACTGTGGAACAATGGAAAGAAATTCAGAGTCCCAAACAGGGTTTGATCCTAAAACATTCCACACCAGTCAGAAACTCTAACCACTCCGCCACTTAGAGCTCTAGGCAAGCATGTCACTTTATAAATAACTAATCAAAGAAAAACAAATACAAGAAATTGCATGCAATGAAGTGCAAAGACCATCTGGCAAACTTTGAAAAGAAGTTAAAAGAACACTTGAACAGACCTGTATTGTTGATCTGATGCACCTGGTGAACACTTTGATGCATTGTTGCTGAAGATCAGATGACAACACTACTTGTTTTGGTGCTGACAGAATAAAGATGGCTAATGCAAGCATCACCACTGAGTCATCCATACTGGGTGATTCAGATGCTGCAGCACTCAATGTTGTAAATTCTGTGTTTGCCTTAGCATCTGACAGGACTGTGGCCAATGCACTATGGTTTAAAAACAGCAATAATCAGCATTTATTAGAGCCTGAATTTCAGTTGTGTCCACAACACTGTGACAGGAAGTGGCCCAAACTGATCTTAATAAGTTTTCAGTGCTTGCCAAATCAGCAGTTAATTTTCCATTAAAATTTCAACCCAGTGCTTCTGAGAAGCGCGAGAATCTTTGTGAATGTATTGTTGTCATAGTGTCCAGTCACAATTTGTAACCTTGCAATGTAGTATTCCAATCCTCTTCTTGTTTCCTATTGTTTAAGTAAAGCAACTAAGCAAGAGTGTATTTGTACAAGATGTAAATTACTTTGATTAATAGTATGGAAAAAATGTATAATTAAAACTTAATTAACATGTCAAAACTTCCTAGATGAGGGGAAGTCTGCCTGACTAATCATAGACAACTATCCACTGAGTAAAACAAAATTTTTAACAAGGCTAAAAATGTTTAACAGACTACAAAAGTAAGAAACCTAACATTTTCAACGTTGTGTCATCTTCAGGGTGACTAACTACTTACCACTGTTGAATTAAAAATCATAAAAGATACAATCACTTACATGTAGCTATACATATACTGTAAATCCTTGAGTTGGGGACTCCCCTCAAATAAGCACCCCTCCTACTTGCCAAATTCAAAATAAGCACCCCCCCTCAAATAAACGCCCTACTCCCCTTCCCCCTGTTTTATGGACAAGTACCAAGATAACAAAAGATGCAGAATTCTGTGTTGGTTGTGTTTAATCACAAGGCAAGTGATTATCAACTCATTCAAGCAATGCATATTGACCATCACATCAGATGGTAGTGAAGATCCCCTGATTCATGGCCTAAAACCCAACCAACCTTGTGCAGCATGCATAGACCAGCTAAGGTGGTTACATTACGAAGTTCAAGAGAGAGAGGGTCCTTCTGAAGGACTAACACATACCAGGTCCCCATGATCATGCACATACATAAATTATATAAATAACCACCACACTTTGATCAAGTGCCTCCTCCCATTAACACCCCTTGTCTTCTCCAAAATTTGAAATAAGCATCCCAGGCAATAATTCAAGGATTTGTGGTAACACAAATAATTTATATTAAAATGTACATTAGGAATTTCTGTGGGGCATAAACCACAATCCTTTCAATGTCTATTCCTAATGAGAGGAGTAAAATCCTGTTTGTGTTATAATATGGTTTTAAATTGGTTTGAAGATACAAGGTTCCTGATGTGGAGGGATGGATTGTTACACAGTAAAAAACTGTTTTAATCCAAGGTATCTAAGGAAGCATTAACCATAGGTTAGAGAGATGAATCAAGTTAGAATGAATTCTCATTTTCTTAAATGATATGAACAACTATTAAGCTCAAAGGAAATTTATATTTAATCTTATAATTTATATAAAAACTGAGTCCTGTAATTGCTTGTAGAGAAGTGGTATTAAGCCTGCTTTTACCAATAGCTTGTCACAGGTAGAATGTTTGCTACCCTAAGCCCAGTTTCTTGAAGCAAATATCATTCAAAAATATCATTCAAAATACTGCGTACAATTGATTATAAACTAATGCATTTATTTCCTGTCATTGTAAACAACCAGTGAAACAAGTTGACAAGATAAACTGAATGGTCTAGACAGATTCTTTTTTTTTTTTACAATTTGCATGAAAAATATAAGCATGATATCACCAGATGCCATAAGTAATATTTGATTACAATTTCTCTCTCAGGAGTATGCAGTCAGGTGCCCCAAGTGACTCCCAAATAAAAAGGACAGGGGTGCTTGTCATACCTTTTAGGGTTGAGAAAGCCAAAATTTAGGATACTTTGATTAAAATGATTAAAATAGTTGGTAGCCTTTAAACAAAGCAGGAAAAACAAGTCTAACTTTTTTCAAACCAGTAAAATAAAGAATTATCCTCTTTGGGCTTTGTGCACTCATTACTTGGGGATTGGAGTTATGTCAAAGTTATGGGAGTGTGTGATGTAAAAAAGGGTATAAATGTAATGAAAACAGAAAAATAGGACTTGAGACAAGTAAGAAACATCATCCTAACATTATTCTGCAGACAGTACCTAAGAAAGTAAAAGTTAGTAATGTTAGTATTGTACAAGCACAAGTCTCACCTTTGCAGCAAGTCAATCCAATCCTTTGAACATTTCTGGTGCTGTGTCAATGGTGATGTGGTAAGCTGCTTTAGAGCCTGTAACACTGCAGACACCGGTTTCTGTGATGAGGAATCCCTTATTGAGGCCACCTCACGTAAAGTACAAGTCAGAAGGTATAACGCACTTGGTAACACATTAACAGAAGCTTCTGGTGTACACAAGGAAGGCACAGATGGCAGGATGGAAACTGCTTCAGATATAAGTTTGGAGCTCTCCTCAGATAATGCTTAAAAACAAAAACAATTTTGTCGTATGTTTACCTCTAGCTGCAGAATTCAATAAGTCTCTTTTAAAAATTAAACAAGTACCCCTTACATCCTAGTTTTCCACAAACAAGTCCAAGGACAAAGTATACTTTATTCAATATCTCAATATTGGTCTCTTCAGTTTTCAATTTTACTGCCGATTGTCTGCAGGAATATAAAATTCATTGAAATTAAAGGAAGAGATGCTATAAAATTCAAAACATGAGAAACTTGTATGGAGGTGTGTCAAATGGTTCATTATTATCTGATAACAAAACATGAATCCTGCTAGGACTAATAATGGGTGATCACCAGAAATACCTGTACTGTACAGGTATGTGGGGTTTTCTTCTTTGTGTCACATCTTCCCTAATTCAGAGTTATATTGTGATCATAAGAAAAGGTCAACCCAACCACTTGCGAATCAGACTTGAATGTAAATAGCAGCGTGTTGATTATTGTGCACAATGACTTGTAAGGTCCCTATGCAAAAGGTTTGTGTACTTCTGCATAAATTTAAATTATGAAGTGAATAAATACAAATCACTGGCTTGCCAATGGTGTGTATTTACCAGCTAATGCTTCGTGAACCAGAATGGTTAAATAAAATAATTCTGAAGAGAAAAAGAGTGGTCTGTTATCAAGTATTACCTTGAAATTACGGTGATCTCTGCAGAACATTCGAGCAATAATCCCAAAAATTAAGTTACTATTATGATAAAACCCCCATGGCATGGCAATGTTTTGAATACAGATGAGAGGAACTTATCGAGACTTAAGCTAACAAGCTTACCCTGCGAGAGAAAATTGAACTTGAAGTCATCCATACTTCAATCACAACAGACGTTTCGTGTTAGTTAAAAACATAATAAAATACGCTTTAAGCATTCTTACGACGTTTGACATTAATTTCCTTGAGAATGCTTGAGAATTTATTTGCGGGGTTAGACGCTAACTTTTCAACTTAATAGCCTAGTGGCTAATGATAACTTAGATGTTACTGAGCAAAACTTTTTTAGACTAGCCAAGCATTGTGGTTGGCTACCTTATTACTTGAAATTTTCATAACATGTTCATTTTGCGACTTGGGGTGCGCATATTTCGTGACACTTAAATTCAGTGATTTTGCAAAAATTTTGTATTTTGAATCACTTTAACTTCGCGCTTTTGAGTGACACAAAATTTATTTCCCTGGCAATGTGACTTAAACATGTCTTTGAATTTAAAAGACTTTATCAAAGGTACAATGGCGTCAAAAGTAACAAAAACGCAATGGCGGCACTATATGTCAACAGTAACATAATGTGTTATGTTCCCGACACTTACTTATTCGCGTCACTTTAATTTCATGATTTTTTTTAAATGTCCTTGGCTGGGGACATTGTGTTGTGTACTTGGGCAAGACACTCTCTCACAGTGCCTCTCTCTACCCAGGTGTATAAATGGGTACTGGCAAACTTAATGCTGGGGGTAACCTTGTGATGGACTAGCATCCCATCAAGGGGAGAGTAGAAATACTCCTAGTCGCTTCATGCTATGGAAACCAGGATAAGCTCCGGCCTGATGTGCCAATTGGCTCGTATACAGACTTTACCTTTACCTTACCAATAACAGCAGAATTACTAGAAAGACTTGAAAGCACAATGCAAGCTACTCTCTTTAGTACATAATGTTTGTAATTATACTGTACTTAAACTAGTTTCAAAAAATTCTAGTTCCCAAAAGGACTTTCAGGACTCTCTTTTTCTTTGAGACTTCCTTGGAAAAACATCGAGACCCCAAGGACGTCACTGTAAAAACTGTTGAGACTTCTTCACAGACATGCACCGAAGAAATGTTTCAAAAGCAAAACAACTATCTGAACAGCACTGCAAACTGTCGTTGACAAAATTCGACTGCTAAAAACTGCTGATTCAAATGTCAAAGGAAATAAATCTTTCTCATCTAATTATTTCTGTAGAGGTAAGTTTGTAGTATGCATACAACGACAAATCACCCATGTATTGTTACGCTAAATAAAATTTTATCCCTTTAAAGTTCTGCACTATTTTACGCATGAAAAAAATTTTGTAACAAAAAAGAGCATTGACGGGTGCTTTCAGAAAATGTTGTCTTGTTTGTCAAATATTTCTTTCAACAAAATTGACATGTTCAGTTCCCCCTTTACGTACCACCCAGCGAAAAGTAGACAAACTTAAATTTGCATATGTGCTGAACACCACATGCCCGGTACCATGATATGTCCACAATGAAATTCTGACCTTTTTTTGTGAGACAAATGTAAATTTTGGGTGTGTTCCTTTGGAGTGATCCGGATCCGGATCAGTGATCCAAGATCACTCGGATCATGGTGCATCAAAGGAACTGACGAATCCACTCTGGTCACGGATTCATTGGTTCCTTTGATGCACCATGATCTGAGTGATCTTGGATCACTGATCCTGATCCAGATCATCCCAAAGGAACGCACTCTTTGTGTTTGTCTTCCTTGAAGAAGACAGGAACTAGTTCAGTCAATTTCATTTTGTTGACTATCCAAAGTGGCTAATGAAAATCGAAAACCTACTAGCAAAAACTAAATTTCTACTAGTCTGTGGCTAGTTGGCTACTGTTAGTGTTGAGCCCTGTAGATTGCAGTTAGCTTTATATTGGAGTGTGTCAGTTGGTATGAGTGGTCTCTAGTAGCAGTGATTCCCAGTACTACAGTGATCATGGTTTAGTATATTGTGCATTGCACTCTGCATAAATTAATATGCATAAATGAATAAATTAATTAATACTTAATGGCAATCCACTGACCTTCAGAGTGTTGTCAGTTCTATTTCAATACACTTTTACTGGCGTTCACTTGTAACAAAATGGACCTACTTATCCTACCCCTACACATCTTTGCCTATGGAAACTCCCTTCTATACTATAATTATTTTTGAGCCATGTTGGTCTGAAATAGGGTATCGGTGCTCTGAAGTAGGGTTGTTTTTCACTATGGTAGGCCTGAAATGCTATAATAATTGTGACTGAAAAAACTTTGAATACAAAACACAAGTTCTGATTTGTTCTGTAGACCTTTGTTTTCCATGAGGCCATGTAAACACAATATGCATTTTCTGTTGCCACACTTCCTCCACTGTAACTCTGTACTCAACTATATGAATGCAATATGACCCATATTAAGTTCCCATTTTGCTCTGAAGAAGAGTCAAACGGTTTCTTCATGAACTCAATACACCTGTCTGTAATCTAATACTATCAACAACTTCATAAAGAGCTAAGCGTATCACCAGCCTGCCGACACAAGTACCTTAGTTTAGTGTTCAAGTTGATAAATAGCTAGCCAGTCGATGCAGCCCAAGAATTTCTTTAGAAACTGTTATTTTGTATTCAAGTTAATAAATAATCTTCCACTAGCCTGTCGATGTAGGCCAAGAATTTCTTTAGAAACTAGTACCTTTGTACAGCTGAAAGTAGGTCTTAAGTATTAATATCTTATAAATAAATCCTGACTTGGCAATTACAACATACATCTAAATCCAGAACCAATGGCCACCAGAAGAACAGGCTGTTGACTGGATGAAGCAGAAGAAGGAAGCAGGTTTGGAAGCTGTTTTGTAAGAACACACATGCAGATCTCCATGACACCAAATACCAAAGACTGTCCAGGAGTCAAATCAACCTCTCCTTCCCCATCTAAATCTGCACTGCTACCACTTCATAAAAGAAAAAACAATTAGCATTTATTAGCATTTGCTTCGTAATCCAATAGCATAAAATCCCACTTTAAAGCCCCCCCTGGTTATAAGCCCCCACCCTGGATATAAGCCCATCTATTTGCCAACAAAGATATCATTCCGGATATAAGCCCCCCAGGTATAAGCCCATCTAATGTATAAGTGTGTTCGAAAGTTGTAGGAATAAACAAGTGGCTGTGGAGTTTTGAACAATATATACATATAATGATACCAAAGAGTGAAACAAATCTTCATGGGTATATAACAATGCTATGAGTTTTCTTCCACTGTTCATTTACAACACAACTGTTCAATGACTAGGTTTTGGAGTACGGTAACAGAGCAAACAGCTAGCTACAATCTGGCAGTTTTCCATTAACACAGATTTTTGTAGTGTCCCTATAATGAACTCTGAGCCTTCCGTATTCCTTTCCTCACTTGCACTTTGTGTTTCTTGCTCCTGTAAAATAAAATGTAATACACACATGGTAATTCAATTTGAGCACCAATAACCCAAGTGCCCTTCGGTGCCTTCCTTGCTTCCCCGGTAATTTCACCTGTCATGTGAAGCCTTTGAGCCACTGGCTCATAGCTGCTGGAGCTTATCCTGGTTTCTGTAGCATGAAGCAGCCAGGAGTATTTCTACTCCCCCTGGATGGGATGCTAGTCCACAGCAGGTCAATCCCCTGCAATTTGTTAGGTTTCCCCAACAATTCGCTGGTACCCATTTATACGCCTGAGTGGAG
>Ga0126338_10002899_pt1 | contig 11939 bp, 5 predicted proteins | sample OrbCmetagenome_2_FD_92529 | JGI IMG/M metagenome (GOLD analysis project Ga0126338, IMG submission 92529) | Coral microbial communities from Petempiche,Puerto Morelos, Mexico - Orbicella C C metagenome | ecosystem: Host-associated > Invertebrates > Cnidaria > Coral | place: Petempiche,Puerto... | reverse complement strand
TCAACTTAATCAACTTTTTCAACTTTTGCATTTAGGTCATATATACGGCCACGGCTTCTATGAGTCAAGTCGTATGCTAATGAGGAAAAATGTAAACAATGACGTCAGCAAAGATTCGCCTATCCGTAATTAGTCGAGCGCACTAACCATGAAGCCACCTCGCCTCCCAATCTTATCTATACTGTCGGGAAATCATTTTTGGTTGTTACGTTGATGGTTCGATTTGGAGTTGTTTTATTTATATTTTTAGAGGACATTTCATTTCGTTTTGCTAATCAATTCTTTTCTGGCTAATCTTTCAGCTTGCCTATTATCCGAATACTGGGAACCCAACCAAGCTTTCAGCTCTCAAGGAATGGGCAAAAGTTGTCAAAATTCCAACATCAGATTCCAATCCCAGTCACCCTGACGTCATATCATTAGTTACTCGGTAATATGTCGCGTATTCTAAAACCAGATCCCTTTGATAATCCACGGAAGACTGTAAAGATCCGTGGAAGATCTACAGGTAGTCGCACTACTATGGAACGGAACTAGGTTTCTATGTATGGAGCCATGGCTTAAGTTAATTCAGTTTAAGTAATAAATCATGATTAAACAGCCAGTAAAAGTATCCTAGAGATTCAAGAAATTGTGGAAGTTTGAAACTAATCCTATTGCTAAATGTATTTCATCTGGTTTGTTTGGTTTGTTTTGTTTGTTTTCTGCCGTTTCTTTGTTTCTCATTTGTCAGCTTGGTCAAGTCAGCTATATTCAATGCGTTCTAAGTTTATCTCTATTCTCTCATCTTTACAGGGGAGGCCTTGGAGGTAATGTTGTTTGAGTTAGCACTATTATATTATTGATTTGTTCTGCATCTTGTAGCTCTGTATATTAATGTAAATTTGCTTTAATTGGATTTTCGGCATGAAGACCACCTTTTAGCTCCATAAGACGGGACTAATAATTTGTTTTGGCTAATTACAGGCTATGCGGATTTTAATTCAATATGCAAGAGAATAAGCTTCACAGTTAATAACGATATGGGCTTGGCCACTGTCTTTATCCTCGCCCATGAAACTGCGCACACGTAAGTTAATACACTGTAGCCTGCATGCTTGAAATAAACGGTAAAATAATTCATTTAGTGTATCACAAAGTTGCTATGACAAGACAGGAAACAAAGGAAAGAACCATCCCCATTTGTTCTCTCTGCATTCTCTACGGAACAACTTTCACAACTCTTCCCAATAGAATTTATACAATGTGCCATTACTCGTCCAAGTGGACTCTATTGTGTTGTGCTTATAATATTGTTATCATAAATCACCAATGCTTAATCCCACACTTAGTGTTGATAAACCTTTCCATTGCGATACCGGTGTAATAACAACAGCAACTGCAACAATAACTTTATTTGCACCCAACAATTATTACAGTAGGTGAACTATAATAAACAAAATAGATTAAAAAGAGTGCATCTGTTTTGCTGGGTTTGCCTATCGATTTGTACTTTTTCTTGTCACTTCCAATTTTACAATTTTAGGTGTCGTTAAATACTTTGCCTGAATTTGTTTTTATTTTATTTTGCTTTCATTTTTTAAGACTTGGAGTGTCCCACGATGGAGGGTCAGCTAGCTGCCCTAATAACCAATATGTCATGGCTGGATCTGTTCCTGGGGGGCAAATGGCGGGAAAGTGGACTTCTTGCTCTAAACTGAAAATTCAAACCTTATTAAGGTAATAAAATACGCTGACGTATTTACATATTCCTTTAGTCTCCTCCTGGAGTATGAAGCGTCCACAATGCTCCGCCAGAGGACTTTGTTTGCTGCTGCCTTCCCTGCTATGTTCCAGCTGATGTTTGTGAGTTTTCACAAGATGACACTTTGACATTTTTCTACCGTATCAGTTTTCAATTTATATTTTCTTTTGAACTTTTATATCCGTTTAAGCGTCACACATCAACCTGAGAGAACAATTTATTTTGTTTTGTTTATCCTAAACATTTGTCCAGCTGATATTTGCTATTTTCAGTTTTCTTCGGTTCACCTTCTCCAGGTTTTAACAGACCTTCTTATTTTGCCTTAAAACCCTGCGGATTATTAAAATATACACGTGGTCTTTTTTCTAAAAAATTATAAAATATTCGATCATTTTCGTGTGGTCCTCAATACTAAATACCAATGTAATTTTACATAGGAAATGATGAATATGGGCAAAACTCTTAAACTGCTCATAACCTGATTTAGTGACTGCTGAACTCCCAGTCTTGTGTAATGTCCTTTTTTTCTTTTATCAACTATTTTGTTCAAATCATTAAAATGATTGTAACATTGGAGTTGTTACAACACGGGGTATTCGTATGTGATAACTCATCCAAGCAGGAACCCCGCCGAACAGGGCTTAACTTTGTTGAGCGGATCGGACGAGACGCGGTGCTGTCCCTGTGGTATTATGACCCTACGTTAGATAACTTTTTTGTTGTTGTTGTTTCTTTTTTTCATTTCTAAGAAAGAAAAACTCACTGATATCGCCCGAGTATGCAAAGAACGAAAAAAATAGGAATGAAAATTAGAATCCGATTATACTTGCTTTGCTGATCGGACAAGAAGCCGTACTTTCTTTACAATTGTCTCGGACGAGGATCACCAATAAACTTCATGAATGTTTTCAACGGTGTTACATCTCTTCGTGTATTCTCAAGTCCTTGGCATCAAAATTCTCATTGCTAACAGACGATCCATTTTTATTTTTAATTGTTATTATAGCCGTTTTGATTTTTAGTTATTATTATACGGCTTGTTGTTGTAGTCGATATAATGCGCGCTCTGATTGGCTAATTTTAGGGCATTATTCTCCCGTAATGCCCACGGGCCGATTACGGGCATGCAAAAAGGCATGTAACAAACAGCTTATTAACCTCGAACGTTCGGTCTAAACGGGAAAATCTCAGACCTCGACCTTGCCGTATTGACCTTATCGCTTGGTTACTCTAGGTAAATAAGTAGTTAGTAATAGAGAAAATTGAATTATTATAACTTGTTTGTTTTTTGTCATTACTTAGTTAACCATTTTATTGCTCTTTTTCCTACTAGTAACGCACCCAGCTGCCTCGAAGAAGTGCAAAAACGCAGAAACATTTATTTGAAGATCTTTCAGAACCATCTCCCAGGAAAAATGATAACAGGAGACGAACAGTGTAAGCAACAATACGGAGAAGGATATAGACATTGTACACAAAAACAGGTAAACAAAAAACAAAAGTCTATAAAATGCCTGGACGTGCAAGGAAAATAGTTTCAACAATTGTTGTTGGCTTAGCCCTAAGCATTTAACCATTCACTAAAGAAAATTACTTAAGAAGCCATGACAATTAAACGCCTTTTTCCTGCATTCTAATTTTGTAGACGGCAGTCTGAAGTCATTACTCTTCGAACCTTTAAGGCAAACAAAAACCGGAAGAGAGTTTGATATTTGCATTTGTCTGCAAGTTGAGAAATTGGTTAAAAATCTGAACATCACTTAAAAGATTATAAAGATCATTATAAGGAAAGCAGCAAATACATTCTCCAGGAAACATCTTCTGTTGACTCTAGAATTTGTGCATTGTTCCATATTCCTTTCAGTCTGACTGTGGGTCACTGTTCTGCACAAGTACCGGCTGGTCGTGCTACAGCAAAGTTGCTCCTCCTCTTGATGGAACATATTGCGCACCAAGACACGTGAGTCCCTTTGATTGTTTCCTGATTGCTTCAATTTACTTCCCCTACCATAACAACTACAGCAAGAGTTATAATTTTACGTCAATACCTATGCATATATCATGTTACTTAAATGTCAGTCAGGCAAGTTTCATGGTACCTCAATACAATATGTTATGGTGCTCACTCACTGTTTTGCTTGACAATGTGATTAAGGCCATCACGCGGCACGTGACAGTATGATTAAGGCCATCACGTGACATTTACCAATGTACCACTCGTGACTCGATCGACCACCATAACAATGTCATAATCTTTTCCTTTACAGTGGTGCATAGGTGGTGAGTGTGTTGACGACGGGTCCCAGATAATTAACGGAGGATGGAGTAAATGGGGTTCCTACGCGGCTTGTTCACTAACATGTGGAGGAGGAATACAGTGGAGGACAAGAACTTGTACAAATCCACGGTATATTTGAAAAGAACTACTTCACAGATTCGATACGCCTTTTATCGCGTTGTTGAGGCTAATTTGTTCAATTTTCTGTAAACCAGTTTCTCAAATATTCCTTATGACATGCCAATGCCACAACGTAGCTTTAAAGTTGCCATGGCAACCATATATACAGACAAATATTTTCAAATGTTGAATTTTCCTGTGTTCTCCATGTTAGCTTTCAAACGGCATCGAGAAATAAACGATCACGATTGAGGATCTACTGCTAGGAACTCACGACGTAATTTTCCCTGTCATATTACGTAGTCAGGTGCTTTTTGTTTCCCCTGGAAGAAGTCGTTTTGCATGTAATATACACACACCCAAGTTAACTTTCATTATAACGCCAAATATCCGCTGTCTGAACAGGGTTAACCTGGGATGAGCCTGTTCGTTGCAATTAAAATGCTTATTTTACCTTATGTACATGCATGCGCCAAATTTTCAAAATTATTTTCGTGTTTTGCTCCTGTTGTTTCTGAAGTCATAAATCGATCGCGAAATACTCTTTTTCACTATTACCAAAATTATGAAATTGCGTCACATTTGTGTCTCTTCTTTAAAAGTCCCCAAAATGGAGGAGAGAATTGTGAAGGAGAGTCTCGAGGACTTCCCAGGATCTGCAATAAAAAGGTACAAATCCGATAACAATTAACTAATATTACGTCACGTATTAACAATGACAGAAGTTAGAAGGCCGATTTCGATCAAGACTTAGAAAAGTTTTCGAAAAAGAGGGCGAAACAATTTGAAACAAAAAGTTTAGGCGCTGGCACTCTTTAAAAGTTTACAGTTAGGGTAACACGACGCACTTATAAAGTTTCAATTTTGTTCTGCTATAGCATAAGTGAATCTACTACGCAATATGGGTTTGTCATAACTTCTTGTTTGGCATAACTCCTCTTTAGCCTTGTCCAGCTGGGTCCAAAGATTACCGGCTCGTCCAATGTCAAGCTTATGACGCCGCTTATACAGTTTACTACAAGGGTGGAGATGGTAAGTTGGTTTAAAGAGACATTAAAACGAACTCCGACAGGAAATCGAGCAATTTCAGTTTTTAGTGGACAAAAACCTTTTATCAGAATAATTTTAAGTATATTAAAAGCTTAAGTCTGGTATAAATTGCGGCCTGAAATAACACCAATAAGACAATTTCCATGAATACTCGAAGTCCAGAGAAATTGTACAAACACAAGTAAAATTTCATCATCAGTTTTATTTCGGCAGTACCGTTTTAGTGTTTTATATCAACTTCAAAATTTGTTTTCGACTTTTGACGTTGTTAGCAATAAATTTTTTTTCAGAGAAGACATTTAAAACAGTCGCACAGAAATTTGCAATACGACGTAAATAATTCAGGTTTGTCCACTTTTCACTCGGACTCCTGGTGGATTCCTTCCTAAATTATCAGTTTGCAACGGAAAATCCACTCTTTAAGGAATTACAAAGTAAGGAGGTTGGATTGAAAAAAGATGCTAGGCAAAGCAAAATACTGCCATAATTTTAACACAAGATTTAGAGTGCTCTTACAAAATATATCTCAAAATTCTGATGCCTGCTACCTTGGCTTTTCCAAAAGTATGAACTCGTTGATGTTATCCAATACATTCCATGCATTGTTAAGGAGGAAAAATCCCACTGTGTTCGCACCGATCGAGCTGACGCGTGTAACATTCATTTCCTAGATGCATGTAGGCTGTATTGCCGACAAGGACGATTCATCGTTTATCCCAAGGGTATAGTAAAGGACGGAACAAGATGTCAATATGGTCAAGTTACGAACAACGATATTTGTATTGGTGGAAAATGTGTGGTAAGACGATTTAGCCTAACCCGTAACTCTACTTTGTCCATGGCTTTCAGCTCAAAATATGATCCAACTCAGCCAGTGAATTTACTGGCTAGTTAAATTCAGCAAGTGACGTGCACGTGACTCAAACGGAGACTAAGAATGTTATCCAGTTTCAAGTTACGGCCCGATAGAAGTAATTGCATCGAAAATTATTTCGTTCTTCTTAGCATTATTGTTGTTGTTATTAGTTACCAGTGTTATTTCTTTCATCCAGCATCGAAGCTCGCCGCGTGTTACATCGCTTTGCGCACTTCATAAATAGGGGACTTTAGATTTGAGTAGGAGATCGAGAACGATCACATCACGTACCCATTTCATCCCGTGAGCTACCCTCTGCCTAAAACCAGCAGGAAGAGCTAGGGCTCTGGGAACGTCACTGATTTGAAAATCGAAAATCGTACTCGTACTCAATCTCGTACTCGTAGTCCAATCTAAAGCTCCCTATTGTCTCCTGTGTGGTCGGTGAAACCTAAAATACGAGCATCCTCCAAAGAGACTTACAGTTTTTATTTTTTTTCAAGTGTTTTTATGAATTACTTGCTCATTAAGAATGGGCGAAACTAGACCTGTTGGTGGAATAACGAGCATCTAAGAAGCTTTTCAAGATCGTAAATAACTTAAAAGGTATTTGGCTACAGAGACCAACCTGTTTTGAAATGCCTTTTAAAAAGGTATCTTCTAAAAATAACCAAGATGAAAAAGATTTTATAATTAGTCTTCGAAAATAGACCATGCAAGATACTCTTACATTAATTGAAGGAGTAGCTTAATTTGTGTACTGTATTTTAACTGTATTTTCATGAAACACGGAATAAACTTATGATACAGTTACAAACAATTCCTTTCCTATTTTCATAGCCTGTTGGGTGTGATTATGGGATTGAATCTGGCTTTTCATTTGATCGTTGTGGAGTTTGCAATGGAGACAGCACCAAATGCACTCAAGTGATGAAAACATACACTGATGACTGGTCGCAGATGGGTAAGTACATGCGCGATGTTTCACTAAAGTAACTGACCAAGTAAATTAACAACTTGCAGTACTGTTTTTTTTAATCACAGGATGGCTGATTTAATTACAGGATAGCTGATAGCTCATCTTCAAATTACTTATTTGACTCATTCGTAGGCCTATTTATTGTCAGATATTTATACCGAAATGCTTTAGGCTGATAGCGTTAACTCTATAAATTAAGCTTCCTTTATATTCTCCATATTTATTTTTCAGAAAACTAATATAACTGTTTGATACACATTCAATTACCCTTACTTGATAGTCCTAACCTGTCCGGCAAATGTATCTTGCGGCATTGGAAAGTCAGAAATGCTACCTTTTGTTAACCATGTTTACATTGAGCCTATTATACATGCCTTTTTGCAAGAAAATATGTTGTTATCGATATCATATGGTGGAAAGCGGTACCCAAAACCTTCACGTCGAAGGCAACGGTAACACTCGGTCACTCACTCGGGTAACGTTTTCTCAAGCTCGTTCCCAGCTCTACCGCGTGAGCTAGGTCTGTTAGGTTTGGTTTGTTAGCAGCCCAGCTTACTCGGGGAGCATGCGCGCACAAGCCCAACACATTTACCAAGGCCGGGAATTGAATTTCTTATTCATTATACATGCATGAAGGCTTTATGAGAGGCAGCAATTGACGCCAATGGAGCTTGATAATAATAGAATGAAAAAAAGTACACAAAACGCAGCTGTCAAGGTAGCAGCTGATTGCATTATTCTTTTGGTTTTGTTATGATTGGATACCATTAAGAAGAGAGAATGAGATTACTGAATTACACCTGCTTTCAGTGTTACGCGCATAGGTGACATCTCTCGACATCCCATCTTTCGACATGCTACGTAACCTGGCCTACGTCAAAACTGTAAGTACAACCGGACTTATTTACGGTCAAACACGAATTTTAGTGATGAAAGATGGATTTATTTGACATCAAACTAAGGTTAGGAATATCAAGAAGTTATTCCGGGAGAATTAAATCAACTCTTTAGAATGTTTACACCTTGCGAAAATTACAAGTGGTAGGGGCCCAATTCTACCGGAGGTCACTATTGAGAGCTGATCAACTACACTAAAACCGTTTGAATTATCCCGTAAACCGGGAAACATGCGAAGTCCACAATCGTCTTCAGCCATTTGAGTTCAGTAATTATCATGTATTTGTCATTTCTTCCGCTAATAACCGGAACAACTGCCGTTTTCGCAGTTAAACAGTCTTTCTGCCGTTTACATAGCATGTCGAAAGATGGCGTGTTGAAAGATGCCGCCTATGCACGCTGAAATTGGGCGTAAAGTATCCTATTAAATATAATTGGTTAGCCTTTTCACAAAGCTCATAACTCTCAACACAGGGTTAAAAAACGCAGGCCTAATGTGCGTGGTTTCCAGAGGATCGAAAGAAATCTGGGTGTACGAAAAGGCTTCTGACAAAAACGCCATAGGTAAGAATGGTGGATTGATTAAGTTTGCATTTTAACTCAGCAATTCAGAAGTACAGAGTCGTTTATTGGTTTTCTTCACTAGCAATATCTAATAGCTGTTTTCAAATAATTATATCATTTCAAAAATAAAATAAATATCTTAATTTAACTTACTCCAAAGAAGCTCTCAACAAAATAAAAATAAAAAAACAATAGTGTAGTAGCTTAAGGTAAGTATGTAGGATGAGCTCGTGTCTTGGCATTTTTCTTTGTATTTGCCTTATTTCGTTGTTGATTGACCGCATTCAGCTGTACAAGACGCAAAGAAGACCTACCTGATCGAACCGCCCAAAGGTAAAAAAATGGACGTGGCTGGTAGTACAATCACTTATGGTAAAAAATCTGGCAAAGAATACATGTACATTCCTGGGCCTATCAACCAGCCGCTTAGATTCATGGTAAGGAATTGAACTAAATGAACGATCGTATTCTATAGTTTATAGTGGACCTTAATTGCGTTGGCCGTTTTGGGGGATAAATGTTTCGCTTTATTGTTGCTTTCAACTGGATGCCTCAAAATGACCTCGCTTGCAAACTAAAATAATGTCAGAGGCACGTGGCACAAAGCACATAAAAATTTAAGTTTTTTTTTTTTTAAACAACGTAAGCCAAAGAGGTCCGGCCACCGAGCGCGCTACATCAGAATGTTAACATTCTGAGTGCATTAGTGGTGAACATGTATAATGCACTCATACATATAAGTATCGCTTTTCCAATTCTTTTGATTAGTAACTTTATTAATATCTCACTTTCACTTTTTATAGTTCATTTATAACGGAGGTGCAAACCAAGGAGTCGTTTGTAAATACCTGAGACCACAAAAATCAGTGATTAGTTCAAGCGAAGTTGAGTGGATCATTGATGAGAAGACAGGATGGTCAGCGTGCTCTGAGGATTGCGCTGGAGGTAAAAGCTACCTATGTTTTTGGCAACTCTATTTCATAACACAATGTTCAAGACACACATTTATTGCAAAACTATTTGCTAGTTGTTTTGTTGCATTGCTCGCACTTAAGGTTAAATAATTTTTTTCGATTTTCCAACTTGAACCAAAACGTAAACAATACATACATGTACGCACTTTGCCCTTATTCATTCTTTCTTCGGCTCGCTTTTTCCAGCTTTTCAAAGGAGAATTCCCACAATTTTCCGTTTTCGATGAATTCACAAGGATTGAAATCGCATGGGCTGACGTAATAGCTTGGAAATGCATCAAATTGCAAGTGGAAACACTACTTTAAGCAACCTATGTTAGCTCTTAGTCATCACCTCGTTAGTGCTCAACTGCCGTTAGTACCTTTCTGCCGCCGTTCCCCTCCCCCCTTCCCCCCCGAGCCCTGACAAATCTTTTCGTGACGCGGTAGCTTGCATTGCGCACACGACTCGTGTACCCTTCAGTTACCTATGTTGTGGAGAATTTACGGACTATCCTGATAGGAAAAGAAATCCTGTGAACTGGTTAACAATGTGTGTTCCTTTATTTGCATGTCTGTTTCTTTAGGAAAGAAAACGCGACTGATAAAGTGTAAACGAAAGGATGATCAATCAATAGTTGCAGACAGGATTTGTGAAAAAGGATCCAAGAAACCTCAATATGAGATGCCTTGTAATATCCATCCCTGTACAGCAGAGTATGTTCACATCACGTTTCACGGGAAATATATAACGCTGGGCTGTTAATATCTTTTTATAACTTTAGCATAAGACTACCTTGATATGCCTAGAAGCGTTTATGTTCTTTTTCTTTACGTTATGTTGCTGTACTGTTTAAGAGTGACTCGTGCTCGTTGCCAATGCGCACTGTGAGCTTACTTTGTCTCGCTGATTAAACTTGTCTCTGTGTCAGATGGCACCTGTCTGGATGGAGCTCTTGTTCAAAGACATGTGGACGTGGTGTAATGACGCGCAAACTGTCCTGCAGAACGAAAGTCAGTCAAAACCCAGAAGAATATAAAACCGTGAAGGATATCAGCTGCAAGGGACCAAAGCCAAAGGTGCTCCAGAGAGCTTGCTATAAAGTAGCCTGCCCCGCTGAATGGGTTCCTTCTCCCTGGGGAAAGGTAAAGAAGAATTTGGCGTAACATTTTACATCAACTGCTTTAAGTGGTGTTATACCTATGATTATTCATATATGAAAACATATATAACAAGTTATATTGCTTCAAGATTCACACTGTTCGAACAACAATAGGTCATCGAATTCAAATATTGCAAAGGCCGGTAATCTGTTCAGGAAAGGTCTGAAATCGTTTTTACGTATTTCGTGATCAAAATTTGAAATTAATATTTTTAGCACTTATTTGTATTTGTAATGGAACTTTAGCATTAGCTTTTTAATGCATATCTTATTTTTTACATAGGGTCCACTTCTTTATAAACTCCCTTTCAGGGTGTTTCTTTGGATTTTATTTTAGTTTTAACCCCTGAATTAAGTCCTGTATATGTATGTATCAGGGTAAACAAAATCCACGAGGGGGAAAAACAATGAAATGATGATATTTTACCCACGTGTTACCAAAGAAATAATTACAAAGATTCGCTATTCTTAAGTGACAGTGTACATGTTAAAAGACGCAAAGTAAAATGATATTTAAAGAGAACGATGACATCCGCAGCTTAAGAACAAATATTCATCAAATCACACATGTGAAACTTATGAAACCGGAGCGCCTTCTTCTGTCTGTTTTCAAAAACCTCAGACGCAAGAGCGCTGCATAGTAATGGTGTCACCGCTTGAAATAATCTTGCTCCATAAGTTCAATATCATGAACTTGACTTCGAAAACTCAAAGGCAAAACGGCAAGTTTTGGAAACGTCAGCTCAAAGAACAAAGAACTTTAGAATTCTCAAGAAGTGCCAAAGCAAGCTTGACTGTCTGATTATTGAAATGCTTCTTATTAGAATTTTAAAGCCGAAACTCAACAAGCAATGTGAATCCTTCCGTGCGAAAGTACTTGTTTAGGTTTTTGGTTTCAACGCTTTTTAATTCTCTTCACATTTTTTTAGTTTATAATTATAATTTTATATTTTTTTGCATACCATTCGCATTAAGCTTTTTTGTTACTTTTATCGCCTATTGTTCCATATTTTAGCGTTGTAACCGTTTATTTATGCTGTAATTTTATTCTTCTACCGAAATTGAAAATGACCGTTGAACGGTCGAAACGTCGTGCACAAGTTAAACTACTATTCTTACAAGCTTTCATAAGGATCAGGGAAGGCTTACATAGACTGAACTGCATTATAAAAATCTTTATGATTTAAAGCCGACCGATTTTCTCCTCCTCTCCCCTCCCCCCACCCCCCCCCCCCCCCCCCCCCCCCCACCACCACCCCCCCCCACAACCAAAATAAACAACCCCCCAAAATCACCCCACACCCCAAAACACATTTTTACACACAAACCCCAAAT
>Ga0126338_10002898_pt1 | contig 11939 bp, 10 predicted proteins | sample OrbCmetagenome_2_FD_92529 | JGI IMG/M metagenome (GOLD analysis project Ga0126338, IMG submission 92529) | Coral microbial communities from Petempiche,Puerto Morelos, Mexico - Orbicella C C metagenome | ecosystem: Host-associated > Invertebrates > Cnidaria > Coral | place: Petempiche,Puerto... | reverse complement strand
GTTTGTGTCCGACACAATGTATTGACTGTAGTTTAATGCGTGTTCTCATGAGTCTGGGCTCACAAAGATTTTACAATTACTGGGAATGCGTTCTTATAATAAGCATTAAATAATGCCAAAATGGGGCATTTTCAATGCCTCACTGCTCCTTAATGAGCATGGGCACCTCCCTTTTTTATTTCAAAATTGAAGTGACAAATATTCAGTGGACAAAGTTTGAACAAAAATCTATTGTCACTTTTATTTCAGAGGAATTACCTTAAGTATAGTACTAGGAATGAGAGAAAGTTGCCGAGGAGTCCCACGTGAGAACCACTACGCGCAAACAACTGGTGTAGTGACCGTTGCACCTGACTAGTCATCAGGAAAACATGGGTTTGAATCATGGAAACTGAATACGCAACTGCACCAGGTGCCGCCTAAGAGTAGTTTCGCTAACTGTGAGTTTGCTAATGCTGGTAGGCCAAATAAAAGAGCAGTCATTGCTTACTGCACTCTTAAAGAACGAGGAGCAGTCAGTGTTTTCACTTTCAAGTGCAGTAATACCAAAGCTAGAATCTAATAGACGTTATCACAATTTAGCGAACTTGCCGTTAGCGACACAACTCGTAGTTGGAACGACCCGTTTAGCCCAAAGCTACTGGCCCCTCTTAAACACCCAAACACCTCACGTGTCGTTTAAACGTCAGTAATCAGTGAGCTCATTGTTACCTTCTAGAACACAGCTGGATAATGAGAGTAATCGCCTTAAGCTTATCCTTTGAGAACTTTCTTTCCAGGGTATCCAGTTGGAATTGGTTAGCAAAAAGCTCTTCCCCTCGGAGAACGCACATTCCCTCCTGTATGATAATAAGAAAAAAGCTTCTGTTATTTGTCTTAAACAAAGCACAAGTTACTGAGTTCAGTGCTATTCAAGTTGCTCAAATTCCCCACAAAGAAGTGCATAAAAATACAAATATGTCTGGATTTATGAAAACAGTGTAAGGAAATCACGTCCTGCTCTCTAAAGAGGACGATATAAAAATAAAAAAGTGTCAGTCTTTTTTTTCCCTCCTGTTATCTTCCTTTTCTTGCTCTTCTCTCTATTTTTTTTTTCATCACTTGGAGCGATTTCAAGGCCTTTAGGAGTCGTGAATTCAAAGTGCATATGGGTGATTTGGTGCAAAATGTTGACACGGTTTTCATAAATCGAGTCGTAAATATATTTAAGTTTATTTGCCTGAAGGGAAGCCATTAGAAATAAGTATCACCAAAAAGGTTTGCAGCCAGATCTCTTTATAGAGTGGATTTCAACTGAGGGTGTTAAAACCAAAACCAATCGAGTGAACCAATCAAAACTCGAAGCAAATAAATGAAGCCGATGCAAAGCGCGGCAAAATGTGTGTGAGTGAGCCGAGAACTAAGGCAAAACACATGCTTGATAGAAATAGAGCAGTTTTCATTTAGCGTTGAAAACCAAAACCAAAGTAATAACTCAAGCCAATCACAAAAGACACAGTAGGGAGTTTTAAGAAACCAGGACGCGACGCCGAGGACAACATGGATTAAAAAATGATTTTATATTTTACCTCCGAATCTCGCGATATACTCTGAAGTCATTTTCCTTTGTTTCTTAGGTCAAGACCATCACGAAATTGAATCTCGGACAGGGCGAAACATTTGAAATAAAAGTAAAAAAATTAGCCGTCGTGGTTCACGTTCTCTGGACACCGCAGAATTTGGTCATTTCACATTGTTGTTTTGTGACGGCAAAGAAATGTACCAAGAATTATAACGCACGTGCACAGCCATTGTTCTGCTCATTAAACCTTTTGTTTAGCGACGTTCCCGTTGCCGTCGTGGTTTCCTTAAACTCCCTAATAAACCAATCAAAACTCCAAGTAATTACATGTAGCTGAAGCGAAGCGCGGGAAAACGAGTGCAAACGAGTCAAGGTTGGTTTGGGGTTTATTTCTGATTGGATGAAAAAGGGGCGCGAGTTTCTTTAAGCCAATCGTGTGGCCTAGTAAGTGCAAAACCAATTACTTTTCGATGCTCAAATGAAAAGCGCTCTATTTAGAAAACTTACCCTTAAACCTGCCGGAAGGTCATTCTGTCGGATGGTCATTGGGTCATCCTAGTTCCATGAAGCAAGTGTAACAAAATCAAAATTAAGCAATAGGTCACCATCAAAGTTGAATTGTAAAAATGACGAACAGCAAACGCAGCAAATATAGAACAACAGGAATAAAGGGAGGCAATATTGAAATTGTTGGAATTGTTGAAATAAATTATCCAAGTCACATTAACAGGGGAACACATGTGAATTACCTCCTCCATATCATCTGAATTCTCACATTCTCCTAAAGGGTCCGATGAAGCACGAGATTCTGTAAACAAATAGTATTTCTTTACATGAACATCACGATCATAAGTTAGCTGTAGCTTTCATCTACAGAGACATCGCAAATTTACTTCTTAAATGTTTCAAAAGTGCCGTAATTTGAGAAAAAATCTCCACTCTACTCTCGTTAAAGAATTTTTAAGTGAATCGAAAACTGTACAAAAAAGAAATAGCAAACACACAAAGGTAACGAGGAAAGGCGTTTTCATTATATATATTTTTCATATTACCAACTACTAAATAATTGTTGATGTTTATCCCAAGTTCATTGCATAGTGTTGTCAATTATATTGGAAAACAAGTTCATATGGGAATTAGTGACAAAACAGTAGTAGTAGTGACAAAATAGACAAAATAGTAGTGAGAGAAAAGTGACATTCCAAAAGAACTTTTAGACAGCGAAGTCCAATCACAAGATGTGTTTGCTGGTATCCAAAGTGGCTTTAATTTATTGACACCCAATCAATCAAAGGAATGACATGCAGTGTTGAGCTAATATTAACTCCACTTCTTGGATTTAAGAAATTCTTTAGAAACTTGTTACAATAAAATGCAATTACCTGACGAAAAACCTCGAGTGTTTGATACTGGAGCGTGAAATTCAAAGTCACCAAATCCTCCAAATCCCCGTGTTGTGCCTGGTTTTCTGCAATGTATAACATGACAAGTTCAACGCTTTCTGCAGGTATTGCATGCCTATGATACAGCACTCTGCATGCATTATATGCAGACCTATGATGGTAGATAATCACTCATGACAATATAGCCCCAAAAGAGTAGATAATTATCTAGCCCTCTGCGTGCATTATGGACCTATGATGACAGATCTGATTATCTAACACTCTTGATGCATTATAGACCTATGATGACAGATAATTATCCAGCACTCTGCATGCATTATAGACCTATGATGATTAAGATAATCATGAATGCAGCATGCTGTAAGCTTTGCAGGCCTATGATGCTTGATAATTATCTAGCTCTCTGCATGCATTACCAACCCATGATGATAGATGATCCTGAGTGTAATATCTGTCTGGCTAGACAAATCCTTTGCCTTGCACAAGTGTGCATCAAGGAATTTGGGAGGCTTCTAAGATACAACTACAGTGTAGCCCTAATCACATATTAACTGACTAATGTGCATGTCACTTTTCTATGTATTGTACAGAATATGCTCTGCTGATATATAATGACGAAAGAGATTCTTACCTCAGAGAGCTGAGTTTGACTCCCCTATGAGTGGCTGGTGCTCGATTTTCGTTCTGCTGAGCACTCACAACTGTAACCTCTGAACCATTCTTCATGCCCAGGTCAATCAGCTGTTTGGAACCACTGCCACAAATCTCTTTGTTATCTAGTTTTAATATGGCATCAGTCTGTGGTATTTGAAGTTCTTTCTTAAGTTCATTCACTGTTGCAAACCAGGCTATCGAAATCTTCTTTACCTCCTGACTGGGCAAGTGTACAATGATGTTGATATTCATGTCTGTCACAACCTTAATAACTGGCTTTTTTGATTTTAAAAACATTGTTGCCAGGGAGTCTGTCTCTTTTAAATCTTCCCCATTGAGCTGAAGTCGTTGTTTCTTTATGGGTACACTCATTTTTTCTGCAATTGCATCCATCACTCTTTTACAAGAGTCATGACGAGGGTCAACCCTGATGGTAAAGGCATCCAAGCCCAGAGGCGCGATTGACATTGGCTCTTCATTGGTAAGCACTTGGATAATGTCACCATCTTTTAATGAGCAAGATCTAAGAGATTCTCAAAAGAAAGAAAATTAGTTTCTCTGTCAGAGTGTGTTTAACAGCCAAAACATGGCCTTAATTGTGTTGTGAGAAAATTACGCCTGACAAGAGAAATCTGATCTGGGGAGGGGGGTACTCCCATATGAAAATGATGGGGCAGCTCATCGTACCTTTTAGGGGTTAAAAATGTGGTTTTGGTACCTTTTAGGGTATTGAGCCGAAAAGATATGACAGGGAGAAAAATATTTCAAGCCACACCCATAAAAAAGGATCATGGTACCTCTTAGGGGTTCTTTTGCAAATTTCCGATGAGCACCCTGTCTTTTTTAGATGGGAGTCCTGCCCGGGAATCTGATGCCTGCATGGTCATGGTATTTGATGCCCTGGGAAGGAAAGCTTAATATCATTTCACTGTTTGGGGTCATCACACAATGCTCTGTCCTCCAACAATGGCTGCTTAAACCTGAACCGTATTCTTTTCCTTTTGACCGCAACCACTTTAATATCCATTGGCAAAAAAGGTCATAATTTATTGCTGTTTGTCTAAATGGTGCAAGATTGCTTCAATTCTTGAACGTGAATGCCTGTTAGTACTACTTACAGTGTACTACTTATAGTTTTCCAAAATGTGTTCTGACAGTTCCTTTTATCACTGATCTTGGTCTGGAAAATATTCCCTAATATTTGCTGGGTAATTTTTAACCCCAGAATTGGTTTGATCTCCACCAAATCAAATATGGTGAAATATTGACATGAAGTCATGTCACTCTACAAATGAATCCACTTAACAGTTATTTCTCAGGAGATTTGTGGAGATAGTGAAATAACATGACATTGGCATAGAACTACAAATGGTCTGCAGGCATGTTCTCAGACACTGCGAAAGAAGCAAAGGCGATACTGCAACAGATGAACAGCTCGTGGCTTGCTTTGCTTGTCCTGCACTGCATGAGAGCCTGCTGCATACTAAAATAACAATATACAACTTATTGTGCTTAATTATTTAATTCCCCTTTTGCCATGTACAGACTTCATAACACATTAATTATTCACCTAGTTAAATATTCTGAAATTATTATAAACCAGCATATGATAATCTGCATATTTGAAATAATTAAGTCATGGAAAACTTGCAAGTGTGTAGTTTTTTAATTAACAAATTAAACACTGGTAGGTATTGATAGCAGTTAAAGATTTTGTTTAAATATCACTAATTATGTTCTCTTGATAATAATTTAATGATAGAATGATACATTTGGTCATGTACCTTACAGAAGTTTGCTCTTCTAGTACTTTTCCATTTCTTATCAAACATGAGACAATTCCGAGGCGTTCCCACAGTGTTCTGTTGATCTCTTCTTTCAGGTCATCAACAGTTGCTTCCTTGAAACCAGTCAACAAAACTTCATGCTTTTTGTCAGATCTTACATGCTGTACAAAGAGTGCCATTGCCTCAGGCTTGAATTCCAGTTCGATTTTACCATTGGACTCAACACTGTCAACTGGATTAGCTTTTGAAGATGGCATACATTCAGGTGAATCACTGGTGAATGTCAGCTTGCCCTTCTCCCAAGCAGAACCTTCTATAATCAGAGGGTTAGTCTGCTGTGCATCTACACTCCAAAACCCAAGGTACCTTCCCCCAAATGTTATGTCCACCTCCGCAGCTTCAAAGAATTAAGTCAGTTTCAAATATTTAGAACTGCATGACTGTACATAACACTATGCCTTATTCTATCTGCTGACTTACAATTAAGGATTGAATGTTATTAAAACACTCCTATTTCACAACAATATTCAAAATACCAATTACTAAATGCGAAAGATCATGGTTTGTGCAGTGCCTGGTAGAGTTATGTATTAACTATTTGTAATCTTTTGGCTTGACTCATATTTTCGGACTCTTTTTCCAGCTTAAAAATATATATATACTATTATTATTGTCATTAATTATACAAAGTACTATAATCATGGATCATGCATACTAAAGGCATCTTTGGTCGAGTGTCAGTCGATACCCTTGATCAATGCCCTTGATTGACCCTTGATCGATAGTCCATTAACACCTTGGTTGACACTCGCTTGACACTCCACCAACATCTCGGTCGACAGTCGGTCAAGAGTTGACTAATTTTTAATGGATTCATATGAGTCAGTTGACAATCAGCTGAGTATCAACCAACTGTTGAGTAACTGTTGACAGAGTGTCGACCGAGATGTCGATTGAAGGTATCGATTAAGAGTATCAATCGGTACTTGACTGGGGATACCTTTCGTGCACATGAACCATAATCATAATAAAACATAAAAAAATCTGCCATATTATGTCATTGGACCAGATACAAAAGAAAATTATGCAGCTTCTAAGCATTAGGTGTGGATCTCAGTAAAAATATTGAATGTCAGCTTTGTTAATTAATTGTGTGTCATACGATACGAATTAATTGGAGGTCAGCTGAACAAACAATAAATGTGGGCTGAACGTGCTTGGATAGAAGGGTAATAAGTTTTCAAGACGTATTTTACGTTTCTCACCATAATCATTGCTATTTGTTATAGCGATGGAAAACGTAGTTCCATTGTCCATCATGACCACACCTTTCTCACTAGTGCATTCGCAGAGACTCCCATTACTGATTGCTACAGAATAACCCTTCTTTTTGTAACTTTTCAGCTGCAGTTGTGGTGAGTCAGTTGTAGGGGTTTCATAGCTGTTTAACAAGGGACTTGGATTGACTGGAAATATCGGATCTTTACTGCCACATGAATCTGATTCTGAAACTTGAATAGGTACATGTATTTCAATTAGTAATTTATAACCAGAAACTGATATATTAATTAAGTTTAAGAATAATTTTAAAATTTAAACCAAAGCTAAATACCATTCACGTTCACCAGATTTCTGATACATTTTCTTCCCAAGATCAAGTTTCATGCAGAGTTAAAAGTCATTCCTCTTTTTCTGGCTCTACTTCTGGTATTGGTGTGTGCATGACATTGTCTCTTGAACAACTCATTGTAATGACTACAGCACTACGAAATGGCAGATCATGTGTACTTAAATGGCATCTGCAGACAAGTGATGATCGATACCCTTGATTGACATCTTGATCGATACTAGATCGACACTCTATCAACATCTCGGTTGACGCACAATCAACACGCAATCGACATCTCGAAAGTCCCAGTTACTTGCATTCAATTTACTTAGTACATCAAGTGTAGGTGTACAGACAACCCAATCAATTATGGATTGGGTTGTCTGTAAATCTGCACAAATGTAAATTGAATACAATTAACTGGGAGGTATTTTGCTTAAAGTAAATGACTTCCCACACACATGCTGTGCATCCACTATTTCTTCAAATGTTATTTTATTAATATTTTCTTAGAGGCCATGAAGGCTTAAAATTACCTTGCTTGCTTGAATTCGTCGTTGTCTCCTCATCCAACTTGTTGAATCCCGCCTGCACATTTCCTTTGTTGCCCTTCCGATCACCACCATCAGTCACAACATTATCATCTGGTTTCTTAGCACTGGAAAAGCTGGCCAGCATTGTGGCGTGTGGGCTTGTGGCTCCTGTGGTTACTGCTGTCTTCATTTTGTCTGAAGTTTTACTAGTGTTAAAATCCTCAAGGTAACTGCCATCTGTCATTTGTTCATCTTCTGCACTTGCCTGCAGGTCCTCTGCAATCTCCTGAAGCTGGAAGTCAGTGTCCTTTTCACCCCCAATCAACTTCAATTTCTTATGCACTGAAGATAAAGAAATGACTAGCTTAGAATTCATCCCCCAAGAATCCACCAAAACATCTTGCTACCATTTGCCCATGTCATTTGCTCAAAAGTGGGCATCTGGTACACTTCTACCAGACATTAGGAGAAATAATTTCTTATCACCAAATACTGATTGTGTGGTTAATCCTATCTATAACAAAATTCTTGATCGTGATTGGTTCTCCACATGCCTATTTATATTTAATTAGCAGCTACATTGAAATAGGTTATGAAGTGAGTGAACTCAATTACTGACGTCCTGACATAGAAAAACCAACAAAACGACAGACTTTGAGAACTACGGTCTTTTATCAATCTCGTTCCCAGAGCCCATGTGTCTTTTGGTTGGCGCTGACCAAAAGACATGTGGGCTCTGGGAACAAGATTGGTCTTTTATTTTCTTGATTCTTTTTCTTTGTTTTCGTTTCCTTCAGTTTCTTTACATTCACGGCTAAGGCCATCTGTCTTCCTTCTCATGCGCACTATACACAAATTTCCAAGGCAGTTCTTTCAGACATGACGTTGATTTTGTGTAGATGTCAGAGTCTTTTCCATTGCCATTGAATGAATCATCCTCGAATTTGACTCTATCTGAAAAATCAGCGATGGTTTCAGAAATCACCCGAAATCTTACCATGCATGACTCTTTATAATACCCTGGCTTTTATAGAGACCACCTCAGAATGAACATCGAGTCCTTTCACTAAGAACTTTGCATATTCTTTCATTTATGACAAAAAGAAACACTTGCTTCTGAGCATCTTCATCGATAGAGAAGCATGGATTATGGCATCTAGGAATTGGGAAACGCTCTCGGTCTACAGCTGTTACGTTTGGAAAATGCACTTCACTTAACATTGTTCACGAATTCATTCATTCATCTGCATTTCTTGCCATTTTAACGAACTGGCCCTTCCCTTTGACGTACTCTTGTGTTCTTTGCAGAGGTCGATTAGAATTTCTCCTTCTAAGGTGAATGAGCACTTCTTGTTCAAGCCATAGTTCAGGCGTAAAGGTTCCTTGCAAACTTGACTGATATGGTATAGCTGACACATATTAGGAAAAAACCAGAAATCTGTTCAAGTAATACAACTGTTTCCAATTGTTGTTACTACTTGCCATGGTCAGTAGAAGATAATGCACTTGTTTGTGCCACTGTGAACAACATCTCACATACAGACCGTGATGACTGACACATCTCACCAAAAAGCCAATGCATGGCACTGATAAGAGACCACTAACCTAGGTTAGACCACGCAGAAAGGTAGTTTAAAATTAACCTCACTCGGTTAAAAATCTATAATTGTTCTTCAATTAATTTCCATGGTAACCATTAACCCAGTTTAAGTTCAATGAACTGTTGAAAATAGCGGCCACTCACGATTTTTCGGTTATCTGGTTAATCGTAATTGATTAATTAGAAATAACCCAGTTAACTCTCATAGTGCAGCCGCAGCCATTGTATTATTCTAGACACAATGCTGTGTGAATTCATTAATTTCTTCACATTTTGCTCAATGATTATATAGACTTCATTGTGTTATGTTCTAAGTTAAATTATTTAAATCAGGAGCCCGTATTTTCTGGAAGAAAAAATAGGGGCTCCAGATGGGGGTCCAGATGGTGGTCCAAATGGGGGTCCAGACGGGGATCCAGAAGGAGTCCAAAAGGGGGTCCAGTAGGGGGCTCCAGATTGAGGGGTCCAATTTTTGTTTTGTACTGACCCATTCGACCTTGTGTCATACAATTCAGGGAGTAATCATGCTTATAATTTCAAATCACCCTAGTGCTTTGCACTTATCTGATTTTGAAATTACTTGCAATTACTCCCTGAATTGTACTCTACTTGATCCAATTACTATTACTAATTAATATGTTGTTTCAGAAAAAGCCTGCACCCCTCTAGTGGAAGGCACTCTTCTTTTCCCAGTGACCCCTTTGCAAATTATTGTTCAGCTTCTGGATGTTCTCCCTAAAAATTTGGACTTTTGAAACCCTCCTGCCCCTCAGAATTTTCCATGATCTTCCTTAGGTTTGGGATGGATGTTTCCCGGAACTGCACAAATTATTCAAGGAAAATTGAAATGAAAGAATTATAACATCATGTTCAGGGTTTATAATTGCCAATGCTAAATAAGACAGTCAGATCTTTTTAGATGATGATAACAGAAAAAAAAATTTGAGCATAATATCAGGTTTTATCAGTCAAAAGCATGGAATGTAGTTTAGCTCTTTTCAGACACAAGTCACGAAATGAAAGATATTTTGTAGCTACCATCATGGTCTATTTTAAGCTGTTCCTCCTTACTTTCAGAAGTGCTCTGGCCACTACGTGGAAAAAAGTCTGCTAAATGTACAGCTGCCTCTTTAATGTCATCACAAACCAAGTCACAATCTGAAATGAAAGGTAAAAAAAATGAATGAAAGATAACAAACATAAAATTAAGCTTACACATGCTCAATGTTATATTTCATAGTCCTTAGAGGGCATTATTTATTCAACATCCATTTATAACAGAGTGCAAGTCAATATCATAACTAGGAAACTAGCGTTTAGAGACTTCAGTCACTGGTCTCTGAATGAATATTTCAACAACAACGTGAATCAAAATTTCTAAATTAAACAAATGCAGGGAGGTGAAAAACTGTAAGCATGTGAGCTTATAACTTGTTGTAAACAGCGCAGCTTAACGAAATTGTAAACATTAGATGAGCTCAAAATATTATCTTTGATACAAACCTTTCCTGTCTAAGCTGTTGTCATTGTTAATCGTTTCTCTGAACAGTGAGGCAAAGAATTCTTCCTTTCCTTCTATCTTTTCAACAAGATCAAGACGTCCAATCGATCCAAGCGCAATTTTCAACACCACGAAATTTTTGGGTGACAGAAGACACAGTCTTTCCATCTCCTCAAAATATTTGAAAACCTGAACCATTTCTTCGCATTTCGAGGATGTCACGTATCCTTTCAACACAAACTTTAGTGCTTCAAATTCGTTAGACTCCAGTTCATTGCCAAGATGAAGCAGAAAACTATGGAATTCCAACTGCTCCATAACATTGAAGAACTTAAAATCTGTCACTGAGTCTGTACCAACGCGATCGTGTCGATTCCACACTCACGTCGATAAGTCAACGGAGTTTGTTGAAGTAAATCTGACGATGCTGAAAGCTTATTCAAGTTTTAAACAATGCAATATGAAGTACAATCGTCGCAAGGTTCGAATTCCGCTTCCGTCATTTGTATTTCAGGAATAGTAGCCTGTTTCAGTAGAACTTTCAGTTTCGTTTTCAGATGAGGGGTATTCCCCAGCGTAGCCTCGGTCGCGTTCCCGCCCCATTCCCACGCGGGAGAGGGTTTTTGGCGGGAGTTTTTCACAATCACTTACTACCAGGAGCCCCCAGGAGCCACTTCCCGCCTTCCCTATGATATGGGACAATTTTTCTATTTTTAGAACAAATTGCGCCATCATGTGGGACACACGCGCGTACGGCGCGTACATGCTGCGAGGATTTTTGCGGATGTAGCGTCCGAAATTCCCGAAATGTTTGATGCTGTTGTCATGTCCACAACTCAATACGTTCATGTCTGTTGAAATTTTACTTCAGTATTTTCTTCGTTAGCTGCTTCAGTTTGAGTGAAGTAAGACTGTGTCGAATTTAGTTATGTGCCGCTTTATGATATCACTGACCAAGTTGTGTTCCGCTGCTTCTTTTACAAGAGCTCCACATAACTCCACTCTAAGTTTCACATATGTTCAAGATTAACAGCTTTTCCAAAACACAACAAAAAACTAGTTGGATATATTTGGATATAGCAACGTTTCAGGACTTCAAAGTTTCCCTCTTCCCTCTTCTTGCCACACGCTTGCGAGGATTTCGCCTGAGTCTATCTCGACCGAACAGTAAAAAAAAAAAAATAATTGAAAGTTTGAGTTTCGTCTGAATTGTAAGCAACGCTTGATGTTTTATCAAAGCCCAATAAGTGACAATAAAGTTTATGTCTGTAGATGCTGCTCAGTTTTGTTT
>Ga0126338_10002897_pt1 | contig 11940 bp, 12 predicted proteins | sample OrbCmetagenome_2_FD_92529 | JGI IMG/M metagenome (GOLD analysis project Ga0126338, IMG submission 92529) | Coral microbial communities from Petempiche,Puerto Morelos, Mexico - Orbicella C C metagenome | ecosystem: Host-associated > Invertebrates > Cnidaria > Coral | place: Petempiche,Puerto... | reverse complement strand
TGGTGTGAATCTTGCCCCTTCTGTCACAACACAAAGTTACTTGGCCTTCAGGGCGCATAGTTTCGCTTCCATACGTGTTAATCCTGCTTCTGGTCCACGAAATCTTTACGTCAGGAAACACCTTGCTTAGTAGACTGATGGGTATGGTGTTACACGTGGATGCCGAGTCGATTTGTTCTTTCACTACTTTTGTTTTTTCTCCATGTATGAGATGTAAATGGGCAAAGAATTTCCTTGCAGGTTGCGAGGGTGTCTCGCAATCCACCACAAATGCTTCTTCACTGTTGTCTTCATCGACAAAATTTGATTGCTGCTGTCGTCCTTGTCGCCTTGCTCCACCTCTACAGATGCGCGCGAAATGACCAGAGATCCCACACTTTCCACATCTTTTGCCAAATGCTGGGCAGTGCTGTTGATGGGGCTGTTGATGGTTGCCGCCACACCAGAAACACTGACAATTGCTGTACCGGCTTCAGATTTTGCCGCGGATTTGCAAATACTGATTTGCTCGTAAAAGTCACTTGTTCCTGTTGTGTGTTCCTGGCAGTTTTCATGAGCTGATTCGCGAACATAGTCACTTCGAACGTTTTGGCAACTTCGACAACTTCTCGTAGCGTAACCTTTGTTTGGGCGGTGTTTTTATGTTTATGCCCTTTCCCGATAAGTTTCACTCGAAGAGTATCAGACGTTAAACCGGCAATAAATTGGTCCCTCATAAGCTCGTCAGCGAAGTCTTCATATTCACACTGTGCTGCTTGATTACGCACTCGCGTCTCCCGGGAAGCAATCGATTCGTTTTCGTTTTGCAGCAAACGAAGAAACTTTTGCCGTTCCCCTGACACTCCAACGCTAGCGCCATAATACTCTCTCAATGCAGCGACAACACAATTAGGCTTCTTTTGGTCGGCTTCATCCAAACCCAAGCTGTATTTATAAACTGTTCTCGCTGCCGGAGATAGAGGTGCCCGGAGACATGCCATGGCTTTATCAGGCGTGGTCCATTTCAGTGCATCAGTTTCTTTCGATGGATCGAACCAATTTTGCATGATACAGTAATCTGTCAAATCTTCTATGTATGTTTCCAGGTCGTGCTTGTCATCTCCTGTTGTCTTAAACTCTGGAACGGGGTGTTCAAAGCCATATCGCTGTAGACTGAAGAATAGTTGAGTCGGTAAGGCGCTAGATCCGTTAGATTACTAAAAATATCCCACCGCTGCCTCCATGTTTGTCGTTCGGTAACACATTCAAAACTGAATTTATTAAGTTGCTGCAAGTAATAAATACATGCTATCTGGATACGTGCATGACAATGTTGTATAGTGCAATTAAGGTGCAAGTGCATATGATTAAAACATACAAAGGTGCAAGCGAATGTGCATAGTGTAACACCTCTGCGCTGAGATATTGACATTTCTCCCTCTCTATAAGCTGCATTATAGCAATTGATTAGATCTTCACTCAATAAGTCGAAAAAACAATTGTAGAATTCCCAGGAAAAACCATCCTCACTGGGCAATTTTCCACTGGAAAAGGTTTTAAAACTTCTTTACATTCCTCCAGAGTAATTTCACCTCTAGTTCCTCTTTTTCTAAGTCCTGCAGCTTTGGTATTTCCAAGTGGTCGACAAAGTTTTCAAACTGGCCATCATCAATATCCCTAGTAGAAGAAAAGAGATCTCTATAAAAGTTTTTGATTCTTTCACTATTTTGTCGGCTTTGTGTAGTTGTTTTCCGTTCACAGTTCTAATTCTACTTTTTTTTTCTGTCGTAATTTTTCTTTTCTAGATTAAAGAAATATTTCATTGGTTTCTCACACCTTTCTTTCCATCTGGTTTTTGTACGTAGCATTAAGCCCTTCGCTTCTTCCTTGTGGAATACAATGAGTTGTTGTTTTATTTTCATTTCATTTAGTGCATCGTTGATAAATTCAGCATTGGTGCTGTCAAAAATCCTTTTTTCTAGTTCCTCTAGGTGTGTTTGTAAATCTGATTCCCGTTTGCATTGCATTTTGGCTTTGCTTTTTGAGTGGACAATTGTGAGGCCCCTTGTTTCTATTTTAATAAGCTCCCACTTTAGTCTGTGATCATCCAGGTCTCAGTATTTTTCACATATAATGGGATAATTTTCTTTAATGCAACTTACATATTCTTCATCACCAACAAGGGAGTTGTTAAACTTCCATAGGCCTGGACCCCGCCTCTCTTACGAAAGTTGTAAAGAAGGTTTTACTGCTCTGTGGTCAGGTGCATTGGAGGCCTTTGTATCTATGTTCACAACGCAGTTTGAGAAAGAGCAAGCAGCAAGAAAGAACTCTATTCTTGATCAAACTTTCACTGCTTTGGATTCATATGAGAAGCTTAATTTTTGTGGTCATTGTTTTCGAAAGATATCAATTATCTCTAGTTCTTCCATCATAGAAAATAGTTTCTTTCGATAGGTAGATTCTTTCCATGGGACGCCACCTCTGTTGTCAAGTGGTTGGGTGTGACATTCCAATCTCCACCTATAGTGAGATTGCTTATATCTGTTTTGGACATTAATTACTCATTTAAATTATGCAAAAACATTTGCTGTTGTGAGTTGTTCGGGGCATAGACATTGCATAATGAAAGATTAGCTGATTTGAAAACTAAATTAATGGAAATGATCCTGCCATCCTGATCTCTACTGAAATTCTCTATTGATGATGATGAGCTAAGGGAGGGGTTACTGAGAATACAAATGCCTTTACTGTGAGTTGATTCATGAGAAAAGAAAATGTCACCACCCCACTCGCTTCTCCAGATCTTTTCATCATTTGGCTCGGAATAGATCTCTTGCAGGGAGTAAAACTGGCAATTTTGGTCTTTCAGATAACTAAAGATACTTCTTCTTTTTAGCTGGCTCCTAAACCCTCTAACATTTAGAGTCAGAATAGAACAATTACCCTGCATAGCACCGAAAGCATTTAACAAGTAATGTGAGGAAAAACAATACAGGTAAACAGGAACTTGCAAGGGATAAATTATGCAAATGAAGAAAATAAATAATTTGCTCTTATTAACTGAGCAGCAGGTCTGAATGGGAGAATCTTGACTGAGGTTGTGAGTACAGACTAGAATGCAGTGAGGTCTATACACACGACCAAGGTCAGGATTCTCCCATACAGACCGACTAAGCTTGGTTAATAAGATGTTTATTTAATGGTAAACAAGAACAATTTAATTCGTGTAATGTAACTGGTTCGTATTCAATGACATTTTGCTTGGAAATGGCGATGAGCTGAATTTAATTCTACCAAAGTTTGCTCGTCCTCTTTACTTTTTTTCCTCATCAGGTTTTTGGGCACTTCCATAAATAAATATTGTTAGAAGAATATAGTCGATGATTTTGCATATTAGTTTGTAACTTTTTCACTGCAAAACATTACTGGACTAAATGCCGGTCTAGATGGGAAAATCTAGACCGCTTTCGATATCAATTTCAGCCAATCAAATTCATGAACTTGGTAGTTCCCAGTCCTTGTAGTATCTGTACATTCTCTTTGAGTCGTTTCATCCCACGAGCAACAAGAGGGCCTTTATTAGAGGCAAGCTTATGTGCTATACTAGAAATAGCTCCACATTGAAAGCCTTTAGCGAAACATGAGAAATTCTGGAAGCGCCTCCGTTTTTGCAGTTGCCCAGTTGGGTTTTTACTTCCTTTATTCAATGAGGTTAAATACAGTAACAGAACAAAATGGCTTTCGCTAAACGTAAATTGCGCAACGGTAGAATGGTAGTCTGTAAATCTACTTTTAACTGTATTCATCCTAACTGATGTGAAGGACAGTTTGTTATAGTGTACTCAAAAAGTGCAAATACTTCAGTCATGTGACTTTGAACGCTTAGTGGATGTTTTGCGACCACGTGGAGATGTTTACTAGTTTTTAGGGTCATAATTTGTTATAAAGATTGCTGTTCATTTCAAGTTCGAATAAATGGTTTAACTCAGAACCATACTGGTAGCAGAGCGAGGTTCACATTGGGGAAATTTGTCAAATTCAAGAAAATGCCATCAAATTTGAAGAAGAAGAAGAAGAAGAACTGCTGGGACCGAGTGAAGGGCACAGACGATGGTAAAGATACCTGCGATGAAATTGCAGATAAAAAAGGAGAGCAAAAGATCAAGTAAGCGAAGTCGAAATCGCTATTCACAAGACGAAAAAAATCAGCTGGCGGATTTATTAGAAGATGGAGTGGCGAGTAACCATGAAATAAGAGCGTAGAGGAAAAAATTGAAGAAGCCCAAGAGAATATTGTTGAAGATTTGACATCGTTGGCTGGGCAATTGCAAAAGTGGAAGCACCTGCAAGGTGTTAACTCCTCCAACCTTGGCCCTTGGCCAATCATTGACATGTTGATTGGCATAGAGTATGCAGAATTCACTTTTCCATTAGAGATGTCCGTGGCCAACCTGGGGAGCTGGTGGCTCGACTGACACCTTTAGGCTGGATGTGTATTGGTTCACCAGAGCTGACAGCGTGCAGCAGGCAAATTTCAACATGGCCTATTTTGTTCACCAGCAAGAGAAAGAATTGAGCTCCATATTGCAGAAGTTTTGGGAGGTCGACTCATCTGGGTCAATCACAGAAAGAGAACTGCTAAAAAAAGAGGGAGCATCAGCAATAAAAGCATTTGAGAGCTCACTGCAGTTTAAAGGGAAAAGATATGAAGTAAAGCATTTGAGAGCTCAGTGCAGTTCAAAGGGGAAAGATATGAAGTAGACATGCCATGGAGACCAAACGCCCCGAGTTACCAAATAACTATTAGATGGCAGTGAACCGGTTGAGCACTACTGAGAAGAGACTTCTGAAGGATCCTCAGCGGGTGGTGGTATTCAGACAGCATCAGCAAGTACATATAGAAGGGCTACATTTTTAAAGTGACACCCTCTAAGACAGAGGAGAAGACGTAGTATCTTCCACACTTTGCAATTGTGAGACCTGAAAAGACAACTACAAAGACTTGGGTGGTTTTCAATGCCTCTGCAAAATTTGATGGACTTTCATTGAATGACATCATCTGCCGAAGACCAAAACTCCAAAGGGATATCTTTGATGTACTGCTACATTTTCGACGGTTTCCAGTAGCCCTAGTGTGTGACATTGCAGAGATGTATCTTAGAATTGGGATATCACCCTGAAGTAGACCATTTCATCGTTTCTTGTGGAGGGACGTAGATCAGTCAAGACCTTCAGATGTTTATCAGTTCATTAGCCTTGTCTTTGGAGTTAACTCGTGCCCCTATCAAGCACAATAATTTTTGTTTCTCAGAAGCATGCAAGGGAAAACCAAGAGCACTACCTGAAAGCTGCCAAGACAATCTTTTAGTCTACATACGTGGATGACAGCATGGACTCTTCCCCTAGCAAAGAGGAGTGCATAAAACTTTATGAGGAACTATCAGCACTGTAGTGGTCCACAGGTATCCATGCCAGAAAGTGGCTTTTCAACTCAGAGCAAGTACTTAAGAAGATACCTGAAGAAGACAGGGCTGCAGAAGTGGACTTAAAGGAGAACGGAAGGCTGGCAGTTGTATTTTATATGGGAGCTTAAAGCTATTGAAATAGCTTAGATTTGTAGTAAAAAGCAAGAAAAAGTGAATTTTACCTTTCGAATGTGACGAAAAGAGTCCAAAACCCGTGGTCATTTTTCAGAATTGAACGTCCACCATTTTGGACATCTTTCCTTCCGGTTACTTCCATAAAAGGAATACCTGCTGCCATGTTTTGACGTCACTACGCACAGGCATTTTTTCATGTCAACAAAATTTGAAGAATCGATGTTGATTCGAACCTGCATTTAGCTTGCACGATGGCTGAGATTGAGCCTTATTCTTTTGAACCTATGCGAGGCAGTTCAGAGTCAGAGGAAGACAATGTTCATGAGAGTCAAGATGAGCACTGAAGAGGAAATACATTGTGGCGTGTATGCAAGTGTTGTGCCAACTGGGAAGTGCAACAAGGAAGCCATAAATAAAATACAGTTTCAGGTGAAGGATACTTTTGTATTCAGCAGATGTTGGTTATTTTGGCACTAGGCAGCTAATAAACAGCCATGGACTCGGTGGGAAAAAAGTGTTGTTTGATTTATTTCATTTATTACATATTTTGTTGTGGCATGCATGGCAGGCTCACATGGCAGCGAAATGGTTGCAATATAACCTGTTTATATTTTGGGGGTTCAGACATACAGGCAGCTCAAACGACTTCTAGATGTATAACACAGCTCTCTCTCTTTCAAACGATTTGTTTAAAAAGGGAAGTCCTAGAGATCGCTATTGTGGGTTTGTGTCAGGTGCGCAGAATGAGAGCACCAAGAGAATTAAATAACATGTAAGCTTATGTACACAAATGGTCACAAATAATTTGCCAGCTGTGAGATTTATTTCGAATGTTTTGTTGAGCTCAGTTAATCCTCCAACATAAGATTCAATTATGCACAAACGTAACATATCAAGCTCTACAGTGCCATACATAATTTGATTTGACGACAATCTCAGTGAAAACGTAGTACTTGAAATTCGCGTGTTTTTCGCCTGTGCGCAGTGACGTCATGCTATGCGCCCAAGCCTTCAACATGGCTTCCAAAATGGCGGATGTTCAAATTGTTCAGGTATAGAGCTTTTTGCTGTTACAATCAAGTTAAAAAGTTAGTTCACATCCTCAGGGGTCTTAAGGGGTCTTATGAAGCTCAAGCAATGCCCACATTAGTCTCCTGTAGGGGTTAAGGTGGTTACCATGGTTTTGGTGGATTATAACAGCCCAACTTTTAACTCTTTTTAAAAATGTTCCAAGACGTTTTTTCCTTTCAGTTTTTACTGTTTACTTAGGTCTTTTACCATTCTATGTGAGACTTGAACAATTGAACGTCAACAAATGGCCAAAATGAACCACCGAGTGCCTAGGGAGGAACTAGGCACTAGTGGGTTAGATCACATTTTTCTCAAAATCTACCCATATGACCCCACCTCAAAATTTCAGGAGTAACAAATTAGCTCTGCTTTAACATTCATGCAAAGTAAAATAAAAATCTGTAGGACAGACTAAGAAAATGTGAAATCAAAAATAGCTCAAAATCTGTCTTACAGATTTTTTTTGTAAATTTTGGCTTTAAATGTGATTCACCCCTACCAATCGACTGTGAAAATTTTATCATGGAATGTACGGTAGGTTTTCGAACAATCCTGAATGAAAGACTGGCTTTTACAACCTTGGATGAGAATTGAATTGCACACGCCCTTTATTTAAGTACGTGCTCATGTGATGCCATGTATCGCATGCGAGAAAGCAAGATTAATTTAGAGCTCTTTTACCGGTTGTTTATCAAGTTTTTGTGTCATATCTTTTTGGCCCTAGTCTTAAACACATGTTTGAACAGAGTTTGAAACTATTGCTACATATACTGAAGTGATTTAACACCTTTCAAGTGCTGAAGTGGTTTTGGTTTCATTTTAGGGTTGCTTGCGTCATTTGTGCACGTGCAATTAATACTGACATCTGGCAAGCAATCATAACACGTGCTACTAGTCTCCAAAAAACTGTAGTAAGCCACCTTAAATTCAAATTTTCCAATGAGCATCCCTGGCCTTCTCATATGGGAGTTCTCCTCCCCGGGCTTCCAAATGTCTAACAGGAAGTGACCCAGTGAAGGAATGAAAGGGTGAAGCAGTGATGGAGTGAAATTGTCCCACCACTACAACTTGGAAAATACGCATATTTTCCAAGTTAAAAATGAAGCCTTGCATAAAAACAAAGGCAGCTATGAAGCACTGATGATACTATCTCCAGAATCGAGGCAAGATCTTAGTTGGTGGGTAAGCAACCTACCACATACATACAAACACATTGATATCTCAAACCCTGACATAGAAATCACTACTGATGCTTCAAAACTATCATGTGTTTTCATAAGAACGATTTTTTAAAAAATGGGTTTTTGCCTTCCGTTCTCCTTTAAACGAAGGAAATTTGCTGTCAATGAAGACGCTTGGTGTGTTGTGGTAGGCTGAGGAAGATGTTTTCACTTACAGAGTGAATCTGCTGGATGAGAAGTTCCAGTTGACCAAGCGAAATTTCCTACATAAGATAGCCATGCTGTTTGACCCTATGGGGTTTCTGGAGCCATACGTGATCTGGGCAAAGATTCTCCTGCAAGAGATGTGGACCTCAGGATTAGATTGGGATGACCCACTAGACCAAAACCAAGCTAGAGAGGCCAAGAAGTGGTTTGAAGAGCTCACAGAGTTGTCAGAAGTGCAAGCCCCTCATTGTCTGCAGTTGAACTCAGATGTTGAAACAGTTACCTTGCACACCTTCACAGATGCATCAGGGGATGCGTATGGTGCAGCAACTTACATTAATTACAAGTACAAGGGTGGTACAGTATCTACCAACCTAGTGACCTCCAAGACACGAGTGGCACCACTATCAGCTACAAGCATTCCAAGACTCGAACTTATGGGAGCTGTTTTGGAATTAAGATTAGCGCTGTCCATAGCCAAGGTTCTTAAGATTGACCAGAACCTACTCACGTTCTGGAGTGACAGCATGCATGTATTGTGGTGGATACAAATACCCAGTTGCAGTTTCAGACCACTCGTAGCAAATCGGATAGGAGAGATACATGATTCAAGCAGTCCTACGCAGTGGTGCCATGTTAGAACAGACCAGAACCCTGCTGACCTGCCAACAAGAGGAATGTCTGCGACTGAGCTAAAAGGAAACAAGATGTGGTGGAAGGGTCTGAAGTTCCTGAGCATGCCAGAAGACACATGGCCAAAAACAGAGATTGATGTAACTGCTGAAACAACACTAGAAGTCCGTAAGAAAGTGAGGACAACATTTGATGTGCCAGACAAAGAATCAGTACTGTTCGTGCTGACCCCACAAGTGACTTGGTGTTTATGCCCCAGCAGATATTCAAGCTGGACCAGATTATTGAGAGCTAGAGCATGGGTACATTGATTCATGAACAACTGTGGAACGCCACCAGAAGAGAGGAGTTCTGGAAAACGTACCATTCAGGAGATCTCAGATGCAGAGACTGACATCAGCAAAGAGGCACAACAAGAAGCCTTTCAAGAAGAATACAAGGCACTGGCCAATTTCAAGTCTGTTCTGCAAAACAGCAAGTTGTTAAGTTTTGAACCCCATCCTAGATGAAGATGGTCTGCTTCAATCAGATGGGAGACTGTGCTATGCAGACTACCTGCCTTTTGATTCTAGATATCCAGTCATTCTGCCGAGGAAGAGTGGGGTGACCAGACTAATTGTGAAGTCCTATCACGAAAGAAGTAACCATGCAGCGGAAAACAATCACACGTTGTCTTTGCTGTCTGCCAGATTTTGGATCATGCAAGGTAGAGAGGAGATTCCTGACTGGGAAAGAGAGTGCTGTGAATGTCACAAGAGAAAGGCAAAGGCTGCTGAACAGATAATGGCTCCCCAACCAAAGATTTGACTAAAGATGGCCTTATGAGCTTTCGCACGAACAGTGGTTGACTTTGCAGGACCATTTGTAACTATCCAGGGGAGGGGCAAGAAGAGAGCTTAAAGATACCTTTGTTTATTTACATGCCTAACATCGAGGGCTATTCACCTAGAGATGGCCTATGGGCTGGACATAGATTTCTTTCTGAGTGCATTTCATTGCATGGCCAATCGGAGTGGGGTGCCAGAAGAGATGATTTCTGATAACGGAACTAATTTTGTAGGCACGGAAAGAGAGCTGAGGGGGCTCGTCAAAGAACTGGATCGAGACAAGATTGAGAAATCAGCTGCCAACAAAGGAATCAAGTGGATTTTCAATCCACCACGGGCACCTCACTTTGGTGGGGTGCATGAGACAATGATCAAGTCAGGGAAGAGAGCAACCTATGTGATATTGGGAACTGCAGATGTGCCCAATGAAGAACTGATTACAGCATTTGTGTGTGCAGAGGCACTCATAAATTCCAGGCCTTTAACATATCAGTCGCGAATCCCTCAGATGACACACCCATCACCCTAAATCATTTCCTGATTGGACAAGTAGGAGGCCAGTTCGCTCCTGGATCAGTTGATAGTGGCCAGTTCAGCCCCAAGAAGAGATGGAGATGGGTGCAAGAACTAGTGCGACCTTTTTCGTACTAGTGGCTCCGAGAGTGGCTACCAACTTTGAATCATGTGTCCAAGTGGTGGAAGGAACAAAAGGATGTCCAAGTTAATGATGTAGTCTTAGTAGTGGCACTTAACACGCCTTGTGGGCAGTGGCTGCTCGGTAGAATCATAGTGGTCTTTCCAGGAAAGGACAAGCAAGTGAGAGCTGTCAAAGTCAGAGTTGGCCAAAAGGAATTGTTGAGACCGATCACCAGAATCTGCCCATTAAAACTCCTTACAGAATATGACAGAAGAATAGAACAGAAGCGAACTTTAAGAGAACTAGAACTATAGTGAACCTTTAAGCTAGAAACACAAAACTCCTATTGATAGGTTGATGAGCCACTGGCCCATCAAGAAGGGGGAGTATGATGTGAAGGACATTTTGTTATAGTGCACTCGAAGTGCAAATACTTAGGTCACGTGACTTTGAACGCTTAGTGGATGTTTTACAATCACATGGAGATGTTGTTTACTAGTTTTTAGCGTTGTAATTCATTGTAGAGATTGCTGTTTATTTCAAGTTCAAATAAATGGTTTAACTCAGAACCACTAACATCAAGCTGGTTATCCAGATACATTTACCAGACTTAGACTGTGTTGTCAGTTATAAATCTACTACTACTTTAGCACATCTATGTAAATAGTATGTTGTTTTGGGGCCATACGATTAGCGCTAATCGTATGGCCCCCAAAATATAACAACATGCAATAACATATGCATTAAGGCATTTCTTGTAATGTCCATTTACAGCATTTTTCAGTAATTATTCACTTTGGCATGCTTAAGTGCTATATATGCTGCTCAATGTTAGTTGCAATCATTCCCTGAAGAAGTCTGAGACAGAGATGAAATGCGTCAGAAATAAACGAAAAAGCTTACAACTACAAGAAGTCCTCCTTTGTGCTGCTCACTAGTTTTTGTTAAAAAATTAATGGGCTTAGAGGGTAGATAGTAGATTGTAGAGCACAGAGCGTAGATTAAAGAGAGTAGCTGGTAGAACACAGAGCATAGATTGGCTTAGATGGTAGATCGTAGTACGTAGATTGAAGAGAGTAGCTGGTAGAACGTAAATAGAATGTTGATGGTAGAACATATAGCATAGAGCATAGAGCGTAGAGGGTAAGCTCAATACAGAATTGTACATTAAGGAGATTATTAAAATACTGTAAACCATAATAACACTATATATGAGATAATAAAGAAAGCCAATAAATTACAATTACAAATATTACAGCATTGCAGATGATTGAGAAACTTGCACTCACAACCCAATATTTTTTATCACTCTGCTGTTTTTTTAAGCCTCTAAGTTGGTATAGAGAGTAGTAAAAAATTCTTGAACTGATAAACTCATAAATATGTAGAGCATAGAGCGTAAATGGTGGAACATGGAGTGTAAGAGCTTTAAGAGCATAGCGTGTTGACTGTAGATGGAAGAGAAGATAGCATAAAGCATAGAGCGTAGTCAGGGTAAACTCAATACAGAATTGTAAATTGAAAACAATTATTAAAGCACTGCAATCCATAATAACACTCAACATTCCCTAAGCGATATAATATTTGCTACAATAACTATATGCCACTACACCTCCACAGTGTACGCATATCCAAGAGAAATGGACCTTCATCATCATCATTATTTATCCGTTCTCCAAGTGGAGAATTGGGCCATAAGCTCTCTGCCTCCAGGCTGTTCTGTCCTCCGCAGCCGATGCTGCTGCTGCCCATGTTCTTAAACCTTCCTTTTCCAGCTCCCTTTCGACAGTCCTTCTCCAAGT
>Ga0126338_10002896_pt1 | contig 11941 bp, 7 predicted proteins | sample OrbCmetagenome_2_FD_92529 | JGI IMG/M metagenome (GOLD analysis project Ga0126338, IMG submission 92529) | Coral microbial communities from Petempiche,Puerto Morelos, Mexico - Orbicella C C metagenome | ecosystem: Host-associated > Invertebrates > Cnidaria > Coral | place: Petempiche,Puerto... | reverse complement strand
TAATTTTCTGCGGCGGTAAAAAAGACCCTTTATTTTTTTTTTGGTTATTTTTTAACCCCCCCCCCTTTTAAACAAAGCCCCAAAAAAAATTTTTTTTTCTTAAATAAAAAGGGGGGGGGGGGGGGGGGGGGGGGGGGGGGTGGGGAGACGTGTATTAGAACTTGCCTCACAAGAAGAGCAATATTTGCAAGACTCGAAGGTAAAATATAAATCAACTTGGTCTTAAGCCTTAGGCGTCGCCGTCGTCGTTTCTTAAGCTCCCTTTTAAGTAACTACGAGGGCGACGCGGAGGAGAACGTCGATTGAAAAATGACTTTATATTTTACCTGATACTCTGAAGTCATTTAGTTTGTTTCTCTTTGTCAAAACTATCCCGAAAATGAATATGGAACACAGCCTAAAACAGTCGAAATATATAAAAGTTTAAAAAGTGTCTTAGTTTAGCGACGTTCCCGTTACTGTTGCCGAAGTGGTTTTCTTAAATTCCCTATTTATGTTTTTGAAGTCTGAAGGAAGAGACGCGAACCTGACACAAGTCCTGCTATGAACCCGGTGGGTTGCTCCCTTTGGTCATAAATAGGGTATGGTTTTTTGCACTCTAGTCTTGAATTGGGTGTGTTTTTTAGAAGAAGCTACTTTTTCATCATTATCGATAAGACCATCAACAAAAGCCCCTCACAAATTGCAATACAATATAATGCAATAACTTCATTTATATAGGGAGTATATACAAAGCTCTATATCGCTTTACAATCACTGAAAGTACAACTAAATAGAATAATTTAAACTAAATTAAGTATAAACTTTAAGATAGAAATAATTATCTCAAAGCAATTCTGAAAAGATGTTAAAAGGTGATAAAATGTTTAAAAATTATGTTTAAAGCAACTGCGAGGTCATGAATAGGATATCGAATCTTTGGTCAGGTCATAAACAGGGTAGGGGTTTTGGGAAGTGGGCCGCACACCCCCACAAAATTATTCTGGGAGTACACCCCGGGCTATGAACACTGCTTAAAGTTCTAATCCACTGAAATAAGTTCATCGTAATCTGTCGGTCATGATTAGTTCAGTTACAGATCTAATTAAAAGCTGTAAATTTTGGTTTTCCCGCAAGCAAAGTTACTTACATGTCTACAATGTCTGGAAACTATATCCAAGAAAGACATATTATATGCATGTATAATCTATTGTATAAGGCTTAGGAATGTTCTTGCTATACATAAAAACCTATCCCCACTTAATTATTTCAGAAGAGTACAATGCAACTAAGAGTACAACTGTTCATCTTCGCCAATCAGCTTTTTCTCTCCACAATATCGAACTGAACTTGCATTGTTTGCGTCCAGTTGCCGTTTTACCTCACCGGAAAAACTAGTTCTTCGTGCTGTCGTCTAACGAAAATTAACATGGGAGAATGATTTTTTTAATTTTCATCTAAAAAGTTTTAGAACGAAGCTGATCGGACGACATCTTCTGATGGTCGCCCATTCCAACACAATACCTCGTGCTTATGTCTTGGCCAATGAGGACAGAGGAAAATTTGAGGTGAACTATAACGGTGGATGGTAGCTATCAAAGTTAATAAAAATCACGAGCTAGTTCGTCTAATTGTCAGTCAATATAAATCACTGACCGATTTATCGAGGAACAAAACATATTTTAGTTTAGAAACGTCTCGAAAACGCGAAGTTAAAATTCAGTTTCACTTTCTCGTCTATGGGTCGTTAAGCGGCCTCTGTGTATCCAATCAGATTGCGAGTTTGCCAATAGCATGCAATAGTGTAATGTTAATTTATGTTAATTATTTTTATGTTGAAATGGATTACCATTATTGATGTCCTCGTCGATTTTTGATATTTTGCTTCGTTAGGAAAGATCCACATTGGAAATCCACTTGTTGGTCGATATACAATGTTTCAGACAGTTACGAATTCAAAATACTCTTTGAAACAGTCAGAACAACTCTGGGTTTTCGCTGTGAAATTTTTGTCTACACAGACAATTCAGAATTCACACATAAGACAGGCAGACTTAAAAATTTTTAAATTTTTGTCATGGCTTTTAATAATGTCGCTGAACGAATTGCATGCGTTTTAGTGTGTTTTTCATAACATCATGTTTTCAAATTGTTTTAATGAATCCATTTGTGGTTTTACTGATTCTTAACTCGTTCTTCTTGTGTGAATATTATGCGCAGACCAGATGGAGATAGCAGCAAAGATTTTAGTTTTATCAGTGAAATAGTTTAAAATGGAGAGGCATGTCGATATGATTGGTTAAATCCGACGAATAATACATCAACCGTGGTAAACCCGAGACCAAAATACAGCGTGGGTAAATGTTTCAAGACTGAACAGAAACCGTCGACGAATATTGTTGCTAAAAACTTAAGGTGAGTAAGTGCTTCTATTCATCTGTTCGCTTTTATCGGCCGTCGCGTGCGAAATTTGTTGTTTTCAAAGAGGTGTATTTGCGCTCGCTTATTTGGGCTTTAGCTTCTCATTCTTTGCGTAAAAGTGCGATCAGAACTTTACTTACAGACGCATATTACAGTTAACCCTGTGTTTTATGGATTATTTTAATTTCTTGTCTATTCTTGAAGTCCAAAGTGTTTAGATCAGAGTTTAGTTTCACTACTGTCGGATCTTGGTTTTCCTAACACGAAAGTACGCACAAAACATTTTATCTTCAATCATCGCCGGTGAAACCAAAAGAATTATCCGATGGAGCTTCAAGATCGATCTAAATCCCAATGATCATGAGGTTTATACAGCTTTGACAATTTCCTTCGTATGGCAAATACGAGGATTTTTGGAAGGCTGTTCATTAGTTTTCAGCAATTCATGGTAAACAAATCTTCAAACTATCAGTTCTCTCTATCTAGTGTAGATTATCTTCATCAATATTTGTACAAAACGTACTGACGAAATTCTTTCTTAGTACCTTGCGCGAATAAGACACAATGTTTTGGTAAGCGGAATTTATCTTTTCATTCTTTCGGGAAGACTTTCTGAGACTATCTTGTCTAGATATCTTATCAGAATTATCTACGAATAGCACAGGAAACTGCTTCAGCCGCCCCGCCGGCAAATTAATGATAACTATTCAATACCACATTCGTTGATCGCCCCCCTTGTGACAGGTAAGTTACCTTGAGGCTACAAGCAAGAACAAGATCAGATATTACCTTATTAAATTAAACTAAGGACCAAAGTCAAGTCCTACTTCGTTAACTTCCAAAGAAAATCACTTCTCAAGAAGATCGTTTTCCGTCGAGATATCGCTGAATGCTGACAAATATTTTTTTAAAAAGAAATTACGGCAACTTTAGGGGAAAATAATTTGTGGTTGAAATGAAAGAAATAATTCATCAGGCTTCTCAATTGAAGAAAATTGTACAACACTCTAGAACAAAATAAAAAGTGATTCATAGCTTTCTTCGGGTCTGGGGCCCGTTTCTCGAAAGCCCCGGAAACTTTTCGGGTCCGTAAAGCCATTTTTGGTCCATCTGTATCTAAAAACGGAGAAGTGTATACGCCTGAAACTTCTTGTATAAAGGGAACTTCTCTTCATATTAACAATATGTGAATAAAACAGCTCTGTAATCGAAAGGGTCGAGATTTTGCTATGGCTTTACGGGCCCGAAAAGTTTCCGGGGCTTTCGAGAAACGGGCCCCAGGTTTGTTATATTAAGCCTGTCTGATTGCTCAATACTTTACTTCTCTTTTACTAAATTGATACACGAGGCTCCGGTAAAATTACTTTTAATTACATGCCGCCAAAGATCGTGTAAAAAATATGGTTGTAATTGTTTTAATTCGCCTTTATCCTAATGAAAGGCAGACCAGAATTCTAGATCACTCTGAATGACAACGCGAGGAACATTTTTATTTAGAGCCCTTCGTAATATTTATGTCAGCGAAAAATTCAATATCTGTAAAATATGATCGTGTTTGATAATAACTGGATTAGTTTCACACCGTGAGAAGCTAACAACTTAAGAATTGAAATAAACTGAAGACAAGGGGCTCAAGTACTGAACAAAGATCATTAAAAATTAATTCATAACACCGCATCCATGTTTTTAATTTTTAACTAACGTAGAACCACAGGCTAACCACTACCTTGGTGTAAAATATATGCACATGTCATTACTCTACCATCCTAGCATTGCCGTTATATCCTCTCGTAATTCTGAATAGTCAAACATTAACATAAAAGCAATTTTGTTTGATCCCCTGAGGGGACCTAATGTTTCGAGTCTCAACTGTAAGACTATTTTGAAAATGCCATGGGAAATAACCCGGGGGGCCGCGAGGCAAATAACTCCACAAAATTTCAGATTTGTGAACTATTCAGTTAAGTAAAAAAAAAAAGTTCTCCACAGTGTTATCTTTTTTTCATCATACCCTAAAGCTGAGCAGTTCACAAAAAGTTCTTTGAATCGAATTCTTTATAATGAAGGTTATTTTAAAACCACCTTTGAAGTTAATTAGGCGGGATGAACAAACTAAAGGCCGTTTGATTTACATTGAGGACTGTAGTATAATATGTTAACATAACAATGAAGCAAGGCTGATTACTACGTAGAAAGCCTAACGGGACAACGACAAGATAGAGTTCAAAGTGAAAGCCAAGAATTGACACCGTGGACAGCTGTTTCGACCTGGCTGGGTCTCGTCAGCACGGTGTAGCAGCAAGAAGTTATTTATAATTTTTTGATATGGAAGTCTCCACCTTGTTTCTTCAAGCAAACCCCTCATTCTAAATTGTATTCTTTACTTATTACAGCGGCAGCCTAATGGTACCTCTCTGTCGTTTTAAAACTGTTTTGACATTAGAGCGGTCTACGAATGGTTTGCGCCTTATTGATTTTAGGGCTGGACCATTTGACTTTTGAGGGGTGGCCGGGGTAACTGTTTGAAAAAATATTCTGCAGGCATACTTGTACTAAAAGAAAATCATACACACAACCACTGCGGAAAAAAAATTCACGCACGTTAAGAGCGTCGCAAAAAGCCTGTACCTTACACCTTGCATACGGCTAGCGCGCCTGAAATTTTAATTGACCAATCAGGTTTCAGCAGGCGGGAGAAATTTTTCTAACTGGAGAAGGCATTAAATATTCACGAAAAGGGATTTACAGTTCCCATCATAGATTGTTTCCATATCAGATTGTAAAAAGTGAATAATAACCTCTTAAACCGAGCGTGAGGGCCGTACTGAGGAATATTAGGGAGCTTGAGCAACGAAGACGGCGACGCTAAGGACGACGTCTAGTAAAAAGTGAATTTATATCTTATCTTCGAGTTTCGCAGATGTCTAGATCTGTTTAGTGGGCCTACTTGTCTCAGAACTTGCTCAACCTAAATACGTAACGCCAGCGTTCAATTCCAAATGAAAATACAAAAAATTAGCCGCTCTCGTTCACGTTCTCGAAAATACACAGAACTTAGTCATTTCACGTTGTTGTTTTGCAGAGGACGGCAAAGACGCGTACAAAGATTTATGACGCACGAGCACAGCTATTGTTCTGCTCATTAAACTTTTTGTTTGGTGGCGTTCTCGTTGCCGTTGCCGTCGTGGTTTGCTTAAGGTCCCTATTGGCTCAAGGTCGAGGCAGTGCGGACCGGGCGCAGCGAGGTCCGTAAAAAAACGACCGCGGACCAATAATCCCCAGTACGGCTCGAGCCAGCTAGGTTAGTAAGTAGTTTATTATATGGCACTCGGGCCATGCTTGTTTGCTTTGTCTTAAAACGTACTTCCGGTCACTTGAATTCAAAGGGCTTCCGCCGTAACATGTTTTTCATGACGCGAGCAACTCAGACAGAACAGACTTCAAGAACGATTTATAACGGAATTTGACGGAAGTGTCAACAGCTGCAGGTTGCTGAAATTCGGAAAAGGGTTTCTGTCGATCCTGGAATATTTTAACTTGCGCATCATAAAATATGGATGAAGAAAAGTCAAAGTTGGTTGTTGTGAAAATCATTCAAACTTATACACAGCTGACGAAGAAGCAGCCTTAAAGTAAATCGTCCTCGTCGCTCTCGATAACAATTCGACGCTTCTTTTCATTCTGGACAATTCTGCGCTGAAAATTGGAAATTGGTGCTGGTTCCTGCGTGTGTTCATAAAAAAGTTTGGTCAAAAGGTGGTCAAACTCCGTCGTAGGTAGGTTTTCAATTCTTTCATTTGTCATACCGTTACCTTCCAAGTAGTGGAGAAGAGTGTTGATATCAGTAGCCGTCTTCTAATTTGTGTTTGCACTTTTCCTTTTGTTTATAAAATCGTCTATGGCCTCCTGACTTTCGCCGATGCCTGTTTCAGTTTCTACATTAGACGTTTCCAGATTTCAAGGACAATAAAATTCGCTTGGCGAATATTCGTCTTCCTCGTCCATGTTGTAAGCTCTGTAAAATATCAATCTTTTAGGTAGTTTCTTGCGAAGAATGAGAGTATTTCCACGTTTTCTTTCCGTAGTTTTAATTGCAAATCTTGCGTATGGCGAAATCCCGACCAAGGTAGAACCAATCAGAACGCTCGGATTTACCTCAAGACTAGCTTGCCATATAATAATATGAAATATTTTGTGTCTCCAAGCTTCTAACTGGTGCCAAAAATGGGTCGCGGGCGTCCGGCATGGCAACTCGCTAGTAGTTCGTCGAGTGTCGCCAGGTGGGATAATAGTTGTGTCATTTTGATCAAAATATGCTGTTCTGTATGCTGTTCCTCGTCAAATTAAACCCGGAATTCTCAAGTTAGCTATTAGAAGAGTCCAAAGCAACTTTAGCATTGTCTTTATTTTTGTTAGCTGCGAAGAAAAAGGGTATTATCGTGTCGTTTCGGTAGGACAGCTCAGTTTTGACTGCCGTTCGTACTGCGTGCGCAGCCGCCGTATGCAAGGCACGGAGAAAAAGAAAAGTACCATGCATACTCACATTCCGAGGAAAAAAATTTGCTTGTGCCTGAAATGGTAAAAAAAAACATCGTGCCTTTACCAAATCACCCATACACCCCTCAAGAGTCAAATGGACCACCCCTTATATCTGATGACCAAACATGCACAGCACGCGCAAATGACGCGATGAGCCCGCAATCCCGAGCAATCAAAACTGGAAGCTAAACACCCTACCAAGTGAGCGAAACATGTAAACCGAGTTACGACCGGAGTTGGTTAGCTTCTGATTGGTTTTAAAAAAAAAAACAGCGTGCCGCACGAGTTTTATTGGTAAACAAACGCGTTGAACAAAGCCATAGCAAAGTAATTGCAGCCACTCGAAAATCAGGAAATCTTAAAGAGTTATTCAACAGCTCAGGTCACACACTGTTGAAAAATCAGTGCTCAGCCTATGTGGTGAATAGTAGAAACAAAGTTTACGGCTCTCTGATGCTAAAAGTAGTGGTTAGGTAGGAAAGCTCCCCCTTGGATTAAGCATTGAAGAATCGTGTTAATTAAGACAATTTGTGGTAATTCTGATTAACAAGTTGGTGAAAGAGTTTTTTTTCTGCATGCGTGAATAGTTAGCTGTGGTGAAGGTTTTAATTCTTCGGTTTCCAACCGTAGAAGAGGTATTTTTAGGCGAGATATTATCTCTCATTCTTTCAGTTTTGGTTTCGAACGAGTTTGCTTCAAAATTTTGTGAAAGTCAATGATTGTTCAAAGAGTAAATTTAGAGAGTAGCAATATAAACAAGCTCAAAATAGCACCATGTTCTGGAACCAATGGAAGCACAGTATTGCTTTGTCAACTTAATTAATATGACTGACATGGTTTTTACAATGCATTCATGTTTTTCCCTTCAAACAATAACAAAACCAATAAACGTTTTTTAACGTGCACGTTCAGTTAGAAAATTAAAGAGTTTACCATCTGCAAGGCCAAAACGTATTCATGAAAACTCATTAGGAGGATTATTTTATTTTCAAGCGCCTCAGGACAGAAATAAGTAGCCAAACGAATCACCAAGTGTATAACATAATTCAGGGGCTATTTATATTTCTCCATCGTTCGAGTTCAGTTTGCTACGCCCCAGCAGGTGACTCACCCACATAACAAGCAAATAACAGTGGAGCCACAACGTTCCCGACACCGCACTCTTTGAGTCAGTACTACCAAACGGTTTTCCAGTGAAAATACGTAATTGAGCGAAAAGGAGAATCGAGCTGCGTAAAGTACCCGCGAGAAAAGCTTTAACAATGGTAAGATGTATTTAAGATTTCAACGTCTGGAATATCTTTCTGTAATTTTTTTTCTGTTTATTTATTATCTTGCAGCGCTACAAATGTTTTAATTAACAGTTGTCAGTGTTCAAGCTAAGACCCCCGTAAATCGAATCATAAATTTGACTGAAAAAGAAATAACTTTGACCTTGATGTAGGATTTTGGGTGAATCGAAAGTCTATTTATCCCAGTCTTTCTGGTATTTGTTATTTAACAAACTATCAGAATGCATAGAATAAACTTTTCCTTCCATATAGCAAACTCCCTGTAAGTATTTCAGGTAAAACATTGCTGATTTTTTTCCCTCGGCTAACGCTGAAGTCAACAGTGCTTTGTTTTGAAGCATCGTCTGCAACAAGGAGAGAGAAGCTGTTACGGATAACTCGCGCACTGCGCAAGAAACCCATTGACAGTTTTAGGTTCCAGTAAGCGCATTCGCTCTGTTTGCACTGTAAAATATGAATGATGATTTCAAGTCGTGAAGTTAAAGTAAACAAATAGATGTTACAGTTTTCCCAAGCCTGGGATAATCTCGCTGGTAACATACAGTTATCACATCTCAAATCGCTGGGATAACATAAAAATTATAACACAGTGTAAACCGGTTACATAAATTAGTCCTATGTAATACCGTAAACCAACACATGTAGCTTAAATGCTGCGTATAACTATTCTAGTTATAGTCACTTTTATTGCAACGGTAAATTTATTTATCAAAACAACTGAAATAGTGCACTGAGGCAATAAGAAAATTAGTAAACAAATTCAGAGCAAGGCATGACTCCAGAGAACTCCAAAATATGTAGGCTGGTAAATTGTTCAGAGAAGCCGCTGACACTTGGTAGTAGCCTGCATGCAGACGTATGATCGCCTCTGAATGGGGAGCTCATAATCGCTAGCTACACCTTAAGGTCATTCCCCAGTATTGCATTGCGCATCCCTACTGCGCATAATTTCACGCGTGATTAGCGCGCGTGCATTAAAAAATGGCGGCTTTTTCTTCACAGCTGGACCTCGCCATAGAGGTAAATCGTCATTTTCTCACAAACGAGTATGGTGACCTATCATTTTTTTCTGATGTTTTGAATTGAGTAATAAATTTCTCTGTGTAAAATAAATATGGACCAATTCTCAGTGTAGAACAAAAAGCAATCGTCGAAAACGTGAATTTAGCAAGCAATCGTAACTACAATCATGGTGCTATTTTAAGGATTTATATGGGTATAAACAAGGTGCTTTTGCTCGTAAACGAACATGGGGACTCCTCATTTCTATTCCAAAATTTAAGTTCCTATAATATAAACAATCGATAGACAAAGTTTCACAAAAACCTCAGTGCAGGTTCTATTTCAGCGGAATGACCTTAAGAATCGGCACGAAAATTGGAGTTAAGCGCTTGCCTTTAGGCAAGCCTTGCCTTTTTGTTAGAGCGGCCTGCCAAAGAATACCACAGATGCGTGGGACTAGGTTGTTGTGTTCATAGTCAGTAAAGCCGAGAGGTCGTTTTGGACTGAGACAGGCCGGACACTGACTGCTGCGCAGACTTTGAGTTTGGCCTGTTACCTCTCTCCGCTTGGGAATAAAAATGAGTGCCGGCGAATGTTTTTGACAACAAAAATGCTAAGGTAAAATGTAATGAATGAGTACTTCATCCAGAAATCAAGTTGAGAAGCAATGCGCTCAGTCGCATCGTGCCACCGAAATTGTGGTGATTGATCGACAGTGTGGGATGGTTGGCCAGGATAGAACGTCTGCACCTTTGTCTCATCAACCACTGACCTAGAAAGTCACCTGACTACTAAGTGAACTAGGTAAATAAATTCATGATATCTTCAGATACACACATTTGAACTACACTTATCCTAATTGAAATTTTAAATAACATTCGAAATGCCAATTATTTTAAAAGCTTCAATAAAGAAGAGTGATGCATTTAAGCTATTTTCCTCAGTTTAACTCCATCGCTGGCGAGAAAAAAAGTCATTAAGCATTACTCGTCAGGCGACATTTATAGGTAGCAATACTGCTTGGGGTTTAAGATCTGCTTTTTTTGTTGTTTCGCCGAAACGAAAAAAAAAAGAAAAACGGTAAACCGTGCTGCCTAAAAATTTAGGAGGTAATCCTTTCGCTATCCATTATTATCACTCACTGCAAGTGTTTTGTTTTTATCCTCGCCACTTGTTAATGACTTCAACGCTTTGTTTTGAAATTCTAAATATTAATCTAGAAAGCTTTTAATCACTTTAACATCATTTAAATAATTTTATCCGCCGCCATAATATGTTTTTCATCAATCTTCTCAACTGTGCGAATGTCACGCTCTTGCAACAAAACTTCTGGCATTTGCTCACAGAAACGTCAGAAACTGGCCACGGCGACATCTGCTGTCCAAGTTATGATATATCTGCCGTCATATTCCTTCCCATTTTATTGTGAACTCGTTCGAGGTGAACGTCAAATGTCGCGTGTGATTCTAATCTCCATTTACTCAATTCTTCATTAGAATATCCTACATTCTCAAAGCTATTAAGCGCATCGTTCCTCGTTAATTATTCACGTATATACACGTGATGTTCTTCTCTGGTTTTTTGCGCTTATTTTTTTGAGGGGGGCAGGGTGGGGTGGGCAATTACCCCGAAAAAATTCCTGCACAGCAAAAACGACTGAAAAAAAAAATCGTGCAAGAGGAGCCATGGGAAAAAAACCGAGCAAGTGCTTTCTACAATCCTGGTTCTGTGTGTGACTTTAAAAAGATTCTTGCACAAACTATTGTCTACCAAAAACAATCATGCACAACGTAAGGGTGAGAAAAAAATTTCATGAACCAGAAAATTGCCCACCTCCCCACCCCCTCAAAAAAATAATGGTCCTTCCTTAACTGCGTCTGCGTGTGTTTGTACGCTAGTGAAAACCAGCCTTTAAGCCTTTTCATTTCTTTGCCATTGTTCTAGTCCCTAACCACAGTGGCCTATTCATATCTATTTTTTTCATTTTCTTAGTCTTTACTCTACCAGCCACTAATTCTCGTGTCTATCTCTTTCCCTCTGTCTGACCTGACGCGAAGATGACATAACAGCGATAAGAGGTTTATCATTGTCGGGGGCATAAATAGAAGTCACTAGAAACCATGATGTCAAAGTGGAAACAAATTTCATCTCTTGTTCGCACCAAGGCATTGGTTCCCTCCGTGGTGAGTATTTATACTGGCTTCATTGCTCTCAAGTGTGCAGCAGCAGATCACTAACTTGTTTGCTTCATTCTTTGTTGTTGGTGTTTTTTGGCGTACACGAGTTCGTGAAGTCGTTCACTCGTTGATTATAAAGCCCCGTCGTCACTACGTCAGAGGAATTTAAAAACGCGGCTTTATTTCTACGGTTAGGCCTACCGTCCACACTAATCCGTTAAGAAAACGGAGCATTCCGAAAACTCTCTATAAACCGGAGGAATTTTAAGGTGCCGGCTTCGCGTTTAGTGTGGACGGAAAACATTTTGAAAATGAAGCTTTTCGAAAACGATGACCACGATATTATGTGATTTCCCTGACCGAGTTTCACACAAACACAAATCCAAAATGACCGGTGATTGTTGCGTCTTCAAATTCGTCCGGCGTAGTGTGGAAGAAGCCTAAGGGGGTCGGTATAGGGTTTAACTGTCTTCTGAGAACGTTTTTTAAGGTGATAGCTGAAATATGAGACCTGCAAAATTTACTGAAATT
>Ga0126338_10002895_pt1 | contig 11942 bp, 9 predicted proteins | sample OrbCmetagenome_2_FD_92529 | JGI IMG/M metagenome (GOLD analysis project Ga0126338, IMG submission 92529) | Coral microbial communities from Petempiche,Puerto Morelos, Mexico - Orbicella C C metagenome | ecosystem: Host-associated > Invertebrates > Cnidaria > Coral | place: Petempiche,Puerto... | reverse complement strand
CATAATCTGACATTTTGTCACAACTTCCAAATTGAAATAAACTGGAGAACAAAGAAAGCTCATCTGCCAAACTTGGTTCAGAAATATATAAACCAAGCAAATATAGCCTTCATGAAACATTAGCGGGGTGGTTTGGCCCCTACGTGACTGAACGCGAGTGCAAAACGAAAGACCCTCTCGTGCTTCGTGCTCGCTTTTTCTTTCGCGTGCGTTGAATAATAGAGAGGCTGTGAACAGTCTAGAATTTGGGTAGAAACAAAACATTTTAAAAAATGTCTGGGGACTTAATGACGAGATGCTGCTGTGTACTCTTGCCTGTGACAGAATTTTGATATGAAAAGAGGCGGATTATTGACATGCACTGACAATGCTTCAATGCTTAACAGGTGTTGTTATTTTGTAGGTGAAGGAAATCCTCCAACTTCGAATCAAAGAAGAAGCGGCATCACAACTGAGTGTTTCTGTGTACGATACAGAGAGAAACGAGAAGGCCAAATTACACCGCCAGGAACTGGTAAACAGACTCACACTGTACAAGTGCTATGAACGCACATACAAGTGATACAACAGCTTGCTACTGCGTGTTCTGTTCCTTTTTTTAATTTTTTTTTCAGTTCATGTACTGTTCAGTAGCGATTCCATGTCAAAATCTGGACAGAGAGTGTTCGCACCTTAAGTTATCACCCTGAAAAAGCACTGGCTGGCTGATAGTCACGACCAAGACAAAAATTGTATCTCAACAGCAACCGGGGTAGCTTCTGATTATTTGTCACGTGCCTTAAAACGCGCCCTAACAGGAAGCATACCATGAAGCAACTGAGAAATTTGGAAATAGAACACACTATCTAATATCAAGACATGATTTTCTACCCTACGAGGCGTGGCGATAAAAATACCGGATAAATTCCCGGTATCATTTTCATCTGTTTGTCGGGGCTACAGTGGTCTTCACTTGAGTGTCGAAAGTAATTCACATCTGCATTGGTTCTGCATTGGTTTGCATTACTATGCTAAGTGATTGGCTTAAAAAGAAAATGGCGTTACTTTGTCGTCCAATCAGAAGTTAAACTAAACCTGATACAGTGACTCGCTCGCACACATTCTCCCTCGCTTCCCCTTAGCTACATATATGGTCATATATTTCTTTTGAGTTTTCTTTGGTTAAACTGGATTGTTTCGTGTCGTTTTGATAACTTTGGTTTCAGTTGTACGACGCAAATTATTAACGACTGCTTGACACTATATTAACAGTGTCAAAAGAGAAACAAGACTCACTGAAACTAGATTGTTAATTTTTCTTATCAATTAGTATTGTTTTTGCTAGCCATATGATAAATGAGTTTTCTTCTGGTGTGTTTACATTAGGAGCGCAAAGCAGCAGAGGAAGCAATGAAGAAACATGAATTGGAGCTTGATTACTTGGCGCCATTCCTGGCTCAAATTGGTGATCCTCCTCACATCAGTCGACAGGAAGCTTACAAACTGAAAGAAGAGTGTCTTCAAGATCTTAAGCACCGTCTCATTGACAAAGCAAACCTTATTCAGGCTAGATTTGAGAAGGTTTGTAGAATGTCTGGAGAACAGCTCCTCACTGGGTCACATTTATCTATTTAGGAATGGACGTTTTATGTCAGTAAATCCGCGAAACTGTTTTCAGAAAGTGAGGGAAAATATTTTGAAAAGCACCATTCATGTATCTTTATATCTAAACAAAGGTTTTACAATGTAAGAGACATCTAAACGGCGTTGACTTCCTGTGAATGCAGACAGATTTCCTCCTATGGAGAGGAAATCTTCTCCATTCACTATCATGAATTTTTCTTGGGACAGGAAACACAAGAATTACAGCGCAAACAAAGTTGGTATCAGCAGAATCAAGTGTCCATGACAAAAGAAGACGAAGAAGAATACCTTAACTACTGTAGCGAAGCCATGTTTAGAATCCATATCCTTGAACAACGCCTTAACAGGTATTGTAAGTAAAAGTAAAACAAATCTGCCTGCCACTGTCATAGTTCTAAACAGAAAACGACGCAAGAAACCAAGTTCATTCAACGCTGGAAAAGGCTGTAATGTGACATCATTGAACGATACGACACTCGCCAGGGTGAAATACGAAAAATACGCCACTCAGATCCCGTATGAAGTGGCGCATTAAGGAACACTATTGCACAACTAAGATCTTTCAAAGGACCAATAACTAAATTCAACCAATGAGATTGCTCCATTGCCAGTCCAATATTCTCTAAGTATTGGACCAGGCACTGTCCCGAATGATTTTCTGGCTTACGTTTCTGAAAGAACTTGCTTTCACGTAAACGATTCCCCTTTTTTCACCAGCCTCTCTTTTCCGTCTGTCTTGTTTAGCTTCAGACGTGATGGGAGTATACACCATGTCAGCTTCCAATTAGAATTCCGCTCTTGAAACTTTCGATATTTTACAAGTGTTACCAGTCTGTGATCGGGGTATTTTTTCTAAACAATGGTGTAATAAATCTCTTATTAACCTAGCCTGCTGGGAGAATATCGGCCCTCGGTCTTTTTTGTTCTCCTAGCACGGACCTATTGTATTAAACTGCAGTGCAATTGTTTGGAGATAAATAATTAACTCATTTCTCAAATTTATTCGTAAAATATCCCTGCAACCTACCTGTATAAATCCATCAGATATAAAGTTGTGCACATTTGTTGTCTGTCTCGCCGGGCAGTTTGAAAGCCACTTTTAATGATAAATATTCCAAAGAGAGAAAAAAAATTCTACCACAAGGGTTTTCTTTCGCATAGGGACTGACTGTGAAATGTCATCTGGTATTAAACTCTGCTTAATCCTGGTCAAGCTTGTTTGAAAGAGATTTTTCTCAGGCACATTAGGCAGCAAATATTTTTCTCTTATTTTTAGCGCAATCTCTTCTGGCATTTCATATTTTGCGGTGTATTTTGATCCTCAATTATCGTTCATAAGATTTAAAATCATCCTTTCTTAGGCCTCTTTTACATAATGCTTAATTAGTCTTTCTAAATCCTACAACTTGAGCTGTTTAGTTATGTACATATTACTAACTAATTATTAACCGAGAGCGAAAATCTCGGACCGAGACCCTGCCGTATTGACTGAGCAATAGCGAGGTCAATATGGCAAGGTCGTGGTTTGAGATTTTCCCGTAAAGACCGAACGTTCGAAGTTAATAAGTTGTTTATTATATGGCTTGTTGCTCTATCTTTGCAGGCCCGTAATTGGCCCGTGGGCATTACGGGAGAATAATGCACTACAGTAAGCCAATCAGAGCATGCGTTAGATCGGCTACAAATACTAGCCATGTGAAGGGAATTATTAACCAACCGACTTTTGGTAATTGTTTCTATCCGTATGCAGCCTAAAGAGAACTTTCTTTTACTTTAGACACAAGGAGCTGGCACCGCAAAAGTACGTTCAACTGGAACAAAAACTCAGGACCGACCCAAGATTGGCGGAGTATTTCTGATCTAAATTCAACATATCAGCATTTGTACTAGATGTATATTTGGTTTGCACTGAATAAAATTATCTCTAAATAAAGCTTGTTTCAGTCCCAACTGTAATGTCGTGTCCGTTCCATATTTTTAGTAGCTGAGCTAAGAAGCAGGCAACTCCCGATGACGGAGATCTTGAAGGTTATTTCTAATTTTCGTTGGGCCTTTTTGACGATATCACTTTTTCCCAATTTTTTCTTTCAAACAAAAATAAGCCGATTTATCAGGCCGAATTTAGTAAATATGTGAAGCGTTATAAGAATACGTTGCACATTTATTTAAATGTGGGACCCCAAACTTGCCAATTTTTACAAAAAAGGTATGTCGGGGGGGGGGGGCATTCCCTTATACTCCATTGAGCTATGGAGATGGCTTTTAGTGCAGATTGCACTACTGGCATGGTTTGAGGAGCTACCGTCCGCTAAACAACTAACCCACTGACGTTCGAACTTGAATATTTGCTTGATTAATTCATATCAATTAATTAATTAATTAATTGGTCTTGTAGCGAGGAGAGGGTAGGGTAGGGTGGCACGGCACAGGTATCTGTCTGCACTATGTAAAACGTGTCACATCTACGTTGCTTTTTTATATTTGTTTCAGAAAACCCGTCGCTCTCCTTGTAGCATGTACTATTGTTCTACGTAGAACAATTAACATGTATTCCAAGAGCGCGCGTTGGATATGAGATGGTAGCGCCGAGTTGGCGAATTGGCTATACTCCGAGTGGAATAATTGTTCAGTTGTACTTAAAACGCCCCCAAAATATAGAAAACTAAACTAAAATAAAAACAATTTTAAGTAAAAACTAACGATAAAAGCGCGCGACGTTTCGACCAAACTTCGGTTATTATCAAGCTTAAAAGTGAAGATAAAATTTTTTGCATAAGTATTAATATAAAACAGAGGCAAAAGTATGTAAAGTATGTAAATGTGGGAGAGGGTGTTAACACCAATGAAATGTATGCAAGAATAACACAATTAAAAATGATTAAAAACTTTCGCACGAATTGAGTCTGACTGTACCTTGAGGTCTCAGTTCATTAACAAAAAAAACATTTCATAAATGAGACAGTCAAACTTGTTCTCGCACTTTTTTAAGGTGGTAAAATTCTCGGTAAGATCCTTGGGCACATAAGAATGTTTCACTCGAAGATGTTTTCCAATGGAGGAAGACGCATTCTTGTGCTCGTCTACGCGTTGATGCAAATGCCGCCGCGTGTATCCAACATAACCTGCATCACACAGGTCACATTTAAATTGATAAACAAGGGATTGCTGGTTAACGATGGACGGCTTGACTTCGCGCGGTTTCAGATATTTGATCTTGTGACTAACAAACGTAAGCTGGACGGCCACTTGAATTTTCTGACTCAGATCTTTGAGTTGTGCTGGTACAATATCGGCTGAAGTCTGGTCTTTAAATGGCAGAACAACGCGAACAGGATCTAAAAACGTCTCAAAAAACCACCCTAACACTTACCGTATTTGTAGACCATGGTGTAATGGCTAATATCCTGTGATGGCTAAGCCAATGAAAACTCTCGAATTGCATTATCCAATGATTCAGGCTTTAATAAACCCGTATATTATGTGGAAGATACTGTTCATACAGGGTCACGGATAAACGTTAAGTACTTTTCTTTGTGGTAGAAAACAGCATGTAGGACGCATTAGCTCGCTTCAAGAAATGTAATCGCTGGTTTAAATATACCTGCGGCTTCTCTTTAGCGGCTTCTCTCTTTAATGAAAGAACTCAACAATATAAGTTCTCATTATATCCCTCAGTTAGTACGCGCGCTGTGATTGGTCAATTTGGCGGGCCGTAATCTGCTGTATGACCCGCTAAAATTTAAAGCTCTTTTGATGGCAAAATGTTTCGTGATTTATCGCCAAGTGTTCTTGGTCCGTACTGTAAGTCACGAATCCTCATTTTTCCCTTCGATTTATAGCCCGCGCGCTTCGCGCTTGGGCCATAAATCGATGGGGGAAAAATTCGGTCCGTAACTTACGGCCCTAGAACTCGGTTAGTAAGAGGTATATATTCAGCCAAAACGTTACCCTTTAAAATTATCGTTACAGCCGAAACTTGTTGAAACGCCCCGCGGCCTTGTATTAATCGATATTATATTACTGTACACTAATTGTATTTTCAAAACCAAGCATACTGCAATCAATGAGAACGTGCTTTTTCGCGACAATTTGATAATTAAATTTGCCGGTTTTTGTTTTACGTTGAAGTGTAGCCTGTAACCAGGCTCCGGCTGGAAGGATTTGACCGCGGCTGAAAGGACCGAGAAGGAACTTAGAGTGAAGTGGTCGAGGGGAGAAGAACGGGAGGAGTGCATCTTCCGTGTGTTTTCGGAAAAACAAAAGTTTCACGTTACTCACCTTTTGCGAGAAAAACAAAAGTATGAAGTTAAAAACGTTAGCATAAAAAACAAAAAAGGGGCTGCTCTGGCTGAGATGCACGACTGAAAGTACAACGGAAAGCAACAAGGAGCGTACAAAAAAAGGAGAAAAGGAGAACGAAAAATGGAACGCACGAGGGAATCAGAAAGGGACCACTGGGCAGACCAAGGACAAAAAAGTGGCACAAAAGAGACAGGATGGAACACCCAAGAGCGCGCAGTAAATCCAACCAAACTACAGTTTATATAAATTAATTTGAGATTTTTACGTGAGCTCGCCTTCATGGCTTTTCCGATGACCTTTTAAAGCGTGGTCAAAATGTGCTGGACATGCCAGATGTAATGCCGTCGTACTCAGCAGTCGTTAAGCAAGACAACCCTTAGTTCCTAGTTGGGTTTAATTGGGTCGACTTTAAAACATTTATTTACATTAAGATACAACAGCCTAAAATACAGCATAATACTTTAAGAATTAGTAAAATGATCTATTTACAATGAAAATCATTTCCTAGATTTCTAGAGTACGATGAAATATTGTGGTACATATAGGTGGGCAGTTATCATTTTCGATACTCTGGATGTGATTATATGAGACAAGTGAAGTGCTAAGGCATCAAGGCATCAAGGCATATTTTCTTTCATAAACTTCTGCAGTGCGTTCAATCGCGCATCAATTTCCATCATCTCCGCTGACCGATTCAGGGACTCGTTCCCAATGTCTTAAAGAAAAGAAAACCAAACGTTAGGATGATAACTGCACTGTCATACAAGTTAGAATAACAAGTCAGCTAACCTCGTAAAGGCGTGGCGTGACGGTGTTTCTCTGAACCTCTGGAGTGTGTTCGACTATTCTCTGGTGTACTTGAATAGCTAGGAAATACGTTAAGAAATTACATGGGAGATTACAATTCCAAAGGGAATTAGAAATTATAAAGTGCCAGCAAAACTCAGCACGGGCCAAGAAGTGAAAAACGATTGGTACACAATTCACGGCAATATGACAAAACACGCATGGCTTTAACACAACACCAATGGCATATAACACAACATAACACTCATGGCAATGTAACACAACACACATGATTATGTAACACAACACACATGGCAAAGTAAGGCAACACACATTGTAGTGTAATACTATGGATACATCAATGAAATTTGCAAAGTAAATAAGCACCAAAATATTTCCCCTAATACGGAACAAACAGCAAATACTGTTGTTTTGCACGACTTTCATCTTTCAACATTATCTCACAGCATTGGTAAACAGTTCTGCTGAGGACATGCAGTCTGGAGAAAAGATCTTTGTGAAAATTTACTGTCAGAATCATTATTTTTAAAGAAGTTTTGCCTTTGGTTGTTGCTTCTTGTAATTTGACTGTGTTAAATATCAGTGTTATTTTATGTAAAGTTTAATTCCATATTACGCAAAGGTTAGCTCTTACCAATCATCATTCAGTGCCAAATTCACGAGTTTGCTCATAGAGCTCTTTGATTAAAAAGGAACGAACGATGAAACCTATTCGTGTGTGGCCACACATATCAAAACAAAATGGACTGGACAAATAATCAGAATGCTCCTTTTCACCGGAACTAAAACATGGCCATACCTTACTGTACACCATTCTGTTTCTGCAATTCACCAAGATTCACAAAAATTTAATATCAGTACACAGATCGGCTTCTTGATTAAGAGCGGATAACCTAAGGCAGGTATTTTTGACAGAAAGGAATTGGTCTGATTTGAGTTAACTAAAAACTGCTCCACATTCAAGGATACGGTACTGTGGCTACTTTCACTGCTGTTCCTCGCTCCTAAAACAAAACACAATAAAATTTAAGTTGCTAGACACTAGGTTAGACAGCGTTTCTGTTTTCTCTGTTTTCTCCTTTTTCCCATGGTAAGAATCAATGTTAACGTTAAATGTCCAGTGTATAAATTACTTTTATTATTAAATGAAGGACAAAAGGAGTAGACAAAGGCTGCTACACGCACATCAAAGTAAACCATACCATATCCGAATCCCCAGGGCTGTACCACGAGTTTTTCTTGGAACCAGTCTTCGTCTTTCCAGCTGAGCCGATAATGGGCCTAGGGCGATGGAAAGAAGTGAACTGATCAAGCCATGGAGGGCCACCGAAATATGAATAAAATAGTTATCTTCTTTGACATAAACTATGTCTGATTCAGTTTCCCCTACTGCGACTTCGCCTTGTTACTCGAGTAGAAAAATAATTTTCCTTTTCCGTCAATAGTCGTGCTGGTTGCGTGTTTGTGACGAGTTTTAGTTCTTATCACGGGTGACGTTCTCTGATTGGCTACGCTACTCACTATCTATTCTGTGATAGATAGTGAGTAGCGTAGCAGCGTGCGTGTTAACAAAATAACGGCCGCTTCTTGGCATTTTCGAGGTGTCTGTGAAGAGGATTTAGGTAAAGTTTTGAACGACAAGCAGATTTATGCTAAAACAATTCGATTATTCGCCCTCTATTTCTGTGCGTGATAGTTGACACGAGCTGCACCCTCGTCAACTATCACGCGATAGAAAGCTCGAGCTCAACCTAATTGTTAAATGGAAGTACAGTATTAGTATATTAACCAATAATTATTTCCACATTGCCCTAACTTCCGATTATTTTCGTGACTTGATATTTTCACATAATCTTTTCTAGTTCCAGGGTTTTTGCTTGTTTTGCGGTTGATAACAATACTGGGAAATAATTTTTTTGGTATTTTCACACAAGGAACTCTACACTGTCCGTGAGGCAACCATGAAGCTACTTATTTTGTAATATAAACTTATTGTGCCTGACAATAAGAGGACATGAAGGCAACATTTACCAGACATGTTTGTAGTCAAGGTCCCTCCCTGTTTTAAACTGTAATTTTAATGACGTCAATTTATCATCACGCATCTCTCTACCTTTTGATGCCAAATGTCATGATAACATTATCAAAGCGACAACTTTAATTAGAGAAATGCTGACCTGGTTTTCACTCGTCGTGGTTTCGTATGTCCGTCTACGTCATCAGACAAGTAGTCTCTATCCACAGAGGACTGGGACGAGCGCCTAGTGCCCAGGCTACCATTGGACGATGTTCTCCTGCCTCCTGGGATGAGAGAAAAGGCTTTGTGATACCTCCCAACTCAAATTCGTTTTCCGATTGGAGGAAAACGTGTCACGCGCCGTTGGTGAAAACTCACTAACTCCCTGGGGCGAAAAAAACTCGCTAACCCCGTGGGAAACAACAACTTGAACTTTCGACTTACACGTGATCAGGTCGTGCTCTTTGAATCTGCGGCAAATTTGTGTGCCAGCCGGCGTCAAGCAAACGATTTTTTCGCAGGGTTTTTTTTTCCTATTTTTGAGTTGGGAGTTATAACAAAACACTTAACGACTGGCTCCGCGGAAACAGTGAGTTTTGTTTGGCTCGACCTCAGTGAGGGTCTCGGGGAAACAAAAATCACTGTTTCCCTTGACGCAAGTCATTAAGCGCTTATTGTTTCCCGTGTGTTCTCTTTTACCGGAGTATTTGTTGCATTATACCTTCGTTTTGGTAACATTAAAAAATAGACAAGCCGAAGTGATGTGAACATGCTTGATTGATAGATTCAAAAGTGAAGAAACGTACGAAAAAGACACTAGAGACTGCGGTGCAATCATCTATTCTGTGATTCCTTCATCACTTGCTGGTGTAGTGACATTTCTTATGCAACAGATTAACAATTCCAAGAGCAAAGACTTCAACTGTCACATGACAATCACCTGGAACAAAACAATAACGCTACATGGACCGTATGCCTGTTTTTCTTGCTCTCGCTGACCCAGGTCAACAACTGCGCTTAGCATGTAACATATGATTACGGTGCACAGTTATCCGCTGAAAATCTACAAAACTTTAACGAAAAGGCAGTCCGCTATTAATATGTGCTTTTTCTAAATATTAAGACTGTAACTTTCTACATAAATAAAGGTTTTATTATATGGCTTGTGTTTGTAGCTGATCTGACGCGCGCGCTGATTGGCTAATTGTAGGGCATTATTCTCCCGTAATGCCCACGGGTCGATTACGGGCCTGCAAAGACAGAGCAAAAAGCCATAATAAACAACTTATTAACCTCGAACTTTCGGTCTTAAAGGGAAAATCTCAAACCTCGGCCTTGCCGTATTGACCGAGCGATAGCGAGGTCAATACAGCATGGTCTCGGTTTGAGATTTTCCGGTAAAGACCTCAATCTCGGTTAATAAGTAATTATTAATGTTCCCAACTGACTAGTCGGGCCATATTCGTATTCTCGGTATTGGACTGGAACGAGCTTGCAATTGAGGCTAATGTGAGGAAATATCATTAAAAAGAGATTTATGTCATTTGCATTCGAAAAGACTCCCCGCATTAGCCTCAGTTGCAAGCTAGTTCCAGTCCAATACCGAGAATACAAAAATGGTCTGTTGACAGGAGGATGAATAGCCTGCAGGTGTTCATTATTTGCAAAAGCACACAAAGCGAACGAAACTGCGGCCAAGTGCGAAAAATAAGCTTCATCTTCTTTTTTTCTCATCCCTCCCCACTTCTAGCAATTTTTTTGGCTCGCCTCAGGCGCGCTCGTTTGCTCGCTTGCTTGTTCAATCTCCACAACTGGAAAATGGGAAAGAAATTTCTGCAACGCAGGCTAAAGTATGAGATACAGATAATAAATTAAGTAAAAACAAATCATACCCGACCACAAGCTGGGGTTCTTTCTTCCTGACCCTGGGCCTTTACGAGGTAAGCGATCTGCTGATAGGGACCTTGAACGAGCTCGTGTCCCAGATCCACTGGAATGGGATCTTTTTCGCCTATATTGTCAAATAATTAAAGACCACAGGTTGCAATGTCTACTCAATACATACTTTAACTTAGTAAAACCTACTAAAAATATATATATAACTATTCCCTGGTGCATGTTGCCTCTGCTTTCAATTATCCCAAACTGAAACAGAAAAAACAAACCACTCCAAGCTAACTAACTATAATGGACACTACTGTGATAAGCTTCTTATTTGTTTAAAATGAATACATGTTTTCAAGATAATTGAAGAATGTTGTGATTTTATCCCATTGTCATCATTGTCACTTCATTTTGAAGCATGAATAATTTCGTTTTCGCATTTTTAAGCTGTTCAGTTCTTCTAACATTAAGTCCCGATAGTAGCAGGTTCGTAATAATGCAGTATTTCTTTGTCTACAGAAACATAAGCCATGTTGCTTTGTTCAACTCACCCTCTGGCTTCGTCCATCTCCTTCTGTTTCCTTTGCTTTTCTTTGACATATCTTTGCAGTCATTAAGAAATATTTCAGTGGACAGGACAAGCACGTTAAATTGTGCAAAGTTCTTCCGTCATGTATCTGTTCAGCAACTAGAATTAATAGTTACTTTTCGGAAATCAAAAGGATACGCTGTTGGGTCAAACCGTGGAGCTCTTCCAACTAGAAATATGTATCAACAGGATTAGAAAATGGTTCAAAGCCTTAAAAATACTGAATGCCACAAAACAACAATTGATTCAGACAGGCTTAAGTATCCAACACCGAGTTATGATGCACGCGGAAAGTTTGGAGAGCACTAAGGAAGCGTAATGCATCAGTCAATTCTAGCAGTGCCCATCCCCCCCCCCCGGGCAACCGCGGGACATATGCTCACGTTGTCAGTCTCGGGGGTGGGGTATTCGCAATTTTATCGCGGCCTGGGGGCTGGGCATTTGCGCATCCCGAGGCGATCCTCCGGGCATTTGACACACGTTTTTTCGAAAGTGCTATGGATGAGTTCATCGGGAAAGACGAGGCGTTTGTCGAACAATGGCTTGTCCGTCAGGGACTAGAGAAATTTTTAGATGTTTTTAAAGGTATGTTTTCTCAATTTTAGGTATTTCTTCAACGAACTGTTTATAATCAAGTATTGAAATAAAATATTAAAGTTGTGAGATTTCTAAAACAATGATAATTGTTTTATTGCAAACATTGTTAACGGGATTGTCGTT
>Ga0126338_10002894_pt1 | contig 11942 bp, 4 predicted proteins | sample OrbCmetagenome_2_FD_92529 | JGI IMG/M metagenome (GOLD analysis project Ga0126338, IMG submission 92529) | Coral microbial communities from Petempiche,Puerto Morelos, Mexico - Orbicella C C metagenome | ecosystem: Host-associated > Invertebrates > Cnidaria > Coral | place: Petempiche,Puerto... | reverse complement strand
GCTGGCCACACACTTTTCCTCTTCTTCGCGAGTTTTAGGAGGTCTAAATCTGCACTCTGCCATTTGCTTTGCGAAGCAACGTGTTCGCTCAGAACTGACAAACAGCTAGGTAACAACGTGACAATGATGAATACTCAAAAATTGCCACAGAGCAGCAATTAGGTGATAGAATCACATTTCACGTCTCAAATATAATATTTGAATTGAGAAAACTTATTCAAATGATAATTTAAACCACTTTTCTTTGTTAGAGAAGTAATTTCAAAAACTCGTGCTTCGGGTTTCATCAGGTTTCCAAACGCTCGAAAACAATAAAACTACTCGGCCTGCGGCCTCGTGGTTTCAATTGTTTCTCGCGTTTGGAAACCTGATGAAACCCTCGCACTCCTTTTTGAAATAGTACAAAAACAATATTCAGTTGTTAATATCAATAACTTGATTTCACTCGTACTCCATTCGTCTTGATTCTCATCTTGCTTTCGTTCAAAGTTTTTTTTTCACTAAATATAAACTTGTCTCATCCATGTTGAGAAGGTAAAGTAAATACTCCAACCATGAGTCCTCCAGATAAACATCTAATTTCTTGTGTATTTGTTCTTCTATCGCTGATCACAGTTTATCAACGTTTAATTTTTTTTTGCTTCCTCATAGTGACAGATCCATATTTCTTCCTGCTCCTTCATCATACAATTCTAATGTATCTGACTAAGGTCATCCATTTCACATCCTTCACAACAGTGCCTCGCTTCTTCATACACGAAGTGATTCATTTCTCGAGTAAATTCATCTTGTATGTCTGCAATCTTATTTCGTAGAAGTAGTGCGTGTATTTCAATTTCATCCACTAGAAAAGTTCCACTTTGATATGAGCTACACATGAGTTCCAGCCGTGTATTCGCCTTCATTTGCTAGTTGTTCAAGATAACATGGCCCTTTACACTTCAGTGTATTTATAATGAAAAAATCACATGACCTCTGGAAAGGTTTAAAACAGAGGTACAAGGTAACTGGGAAATGGGCAATTATTTCGGGAGTACTTATTTGAAATCACACACTGTGGCTAAGGAATATCCATAGGCCCAGTTTTCCATCTCCTTCAATAATGAGTGCGACACCTCCTTATTAATTTAAATCATAAGTTGTTTGTAACACGAAACGGAGGAAGACTGAAAGTGCCCCATAGTCATCGTTTGCAAAAACTGACTATGTATTTTTGTCCTAGCTAGCTGTGTCTAAGAGATGGATCAACACCGTCTTGACTGGACAGCGCAAAAAGTTAAGATAAAGTGTAAATGTACTCCAGGGACCCCGTTTCTCGAAGTTCCCGAAAAGTTTTCGTACCCGGAAAGCCGTAGTAAAATCTCAAACCTTTTGATTACAGAGCTGTTTTATTCACGTATTTCTAATATGTACAGAGGTTCTCTTCATACAAGAAGTTTCAGGCATATACACTTCTCCGTTTTTAGATAAAGATGAACTAAAAATGGCTTTGCGGGCCCGAAAAGTTTCCGGGCCCCTGGGGCCTGTTTCTCGAAGGTTCCGAAAAGTTTTCGCACCCGAAAAGCCGTAGCAGAATCTCAAACCTTTTGACTACAGAACTGTTTTATTTAACAAATAAAGAAGCCTAAGCCGTGTATTATACTGTGAAAAGACACGACGGGTATTTGAGATACGGCTTAGGCTTCTTCATTTGCTTTATGATATAGAGGTAATGTGGCAAAAACAATAAAACACGCTTTTTCTATGTTTTAAACCCTGATAAAACATGGGTTTTTGACCAATCAGAGCGCGTGCAGGGTCCTATCTATATTATAATCATATATTCTTAATACGAACAGAGGTTCTCTTCACACAAGAAGTTTCAGGCGTATACACCTCTATGTCTTCAAATACCGATTAACTAAAAATGGCTTTTCGGGCCCGAAAAGATTCCGGGGCTTTCGAGAAACGGGCCCCAGGGCCGGATTGTTCGAAAGCCGGTTAACGCTAACCCAGGATTAAAAGTTAACCGTAGTAATAATTTTTCTTGAATAAAATGTTTTTGGCTGCTTATGTTCTGTGTAGTTTGAGATTATTCAAACTCTAAAGAGAAGGACAAACAATATAAACAGTAAACCTTATTGTAAAGTTACAAAATTGAAATCAAAATTCTTGCTAATTCTGGGTTAGCTTAATCGGCTTTCAAACAACTGGGGCCAGAAGAATAAACCAAACAATAGCATTACTTACACCCACTCCAACTGCAGTTTTTCCTCAGGGGGGTGGGGTGATGTGTCCATATCAAGGTACCCATCAGGTGGGTACAAATATATATTACGGCCTCGTAGCGTGAGCTTCACTGGGTCAGGCTCTAGGCAAAAGCAAGAATCGTGTTAAAAAATCCTAAAGGTTGCTTAATTCCATGTCGTGCTGCATCACAAATTTTATTTCGATTCACTTGGGCTATGTACACTTTGTTGACAACTCTTAATTCTATTTCTTAATGTCTTATTTAACTGTTCTGATGAATAATAGTAATTTACCAATTTTTTGGAAACAAAAGTCCGTCTCAAAATTTAAACGAAAATTCATTTTACTTAGTAATTGTCCAAATTATTTTACTTCTTTACTTAGCAATCTGAGCATACACACAAAAGTTTATGGAAAGGCATAGTAAAGCCCTTTATTTTACATTTTTTTATATGATCGTTACGATACCTTTATCCTCTGGCCATACTGACTTTTGAAAATCACTTTCACTGTGTTTTAGTGACTGTCTTCTTAAAGAGGCATATTTATTGCCATCTGTATATTTAAAGATTGCAAGCAGTTTACATTACTTTATTCACGAGAATGTTACAGTTTTATTTTCTTAAATGCACCTGATATGGAATTTATTTTATGTAGCCTCACACATCAACATATTGCCAAAACTTGGTATTGTTAATTTAATTTAAGAGAGAATTTGACAATCATAAGTCCAACACATACAGCGATGATTACTGTAATAGAGTTCACCTTACTCGTAAACACTGAACACAGCTTACTTATGAAACAAATTTCATTTTTTCATGATCATCACAATTTAACAAACTGGCCAGTAGCATTAATCCCTATCAACCCACTAGTTAACATAGCAGCAAAGAATTCCCAATCCTGTTACATAGAACGTTATTACGCAGAGCTTCTTATAATTAAGACTGAAGTGTTTAACTTGACAAAAAAGGATGCAGTTGATAGAGACAAAGTTTTAACCATTGTTAAATTATTGGTAATTATTCTTTACTGATCAACATCAGGAAAGACTTTTTAACATTATCCCAGTGCAGGGTAAATTGCTTTATTTCACAACAACTAAATAAATATGGACTGCAACTAGAAGTACAGTGTGATATAATTACACCTCCTCCCTGAGCGGGATACTATTAAACAATACAAACAAGTTGCTCCTGGTCAAACATTTGCCCATAGTAACAACACATGAATGAATCCTTAGTGGTTGAAGTTCTTTGGAAGACATGACTAATGATAACTTCAACCCTCAAGTGCAGAATGTCACGTGCAGGCTGGTTTTAATAGGGTCTGTGCACCAGGCAAATTGACCAGCAACAAGGACGATTTTGCCTCCCTGGTTTGACCATCTAGAGGAAAGTTCTTCTTATAAATAGGTTCAGTTCAATGTTTTGCCACGTTGCCTGACCAGTTGCTGAAAATGTTAAATAAATGAAACCCCTGTATGTGACACATGCTTGAGGCATGCATGCACTAGTCTTACACTCATGTTAATCAACACCAGTTATGCCAATCAGGCCAAATTAATAAAGTAGAATGAATAGCATATTATACTGTATTTACCACACCTGAGCTGGTCTGTGTTTCTGTGCTCGCTGTCAAGTTGCTGTGGTGTTTTTTGACAGCTGCACCAGTTCTGCTGTAGTTTCTATTTGATGCTGCAGCCTTCTCTTCTGATCTCAAAGAATTCCCAAGAGCAACTACAGACATAGCTTTTTCAATGAATCTTGAAAAATCTCTCCAGCTAAATGAAAGATGAAAATTTTCTTTTATAGCAACTAAGTTAAACAATACAAGAATTCCATGGATATGCATGTATATTTTGTGTAAAAACTTCAGATGAATAGCCCTCAAATATTCAGCAATGAATCACAGTAGAATTATAATTCAATTTGTTCTGAGGGGAAATTTTTTTGTGGTCTGTGCTAAAATACTAAACATTTCCAATTTAAAGTTGTACTAGGCTCAAGGACACTACACGCATTATTGTTTCAACCATGGTTTGGAATTATTTAACAAATAGATCCCATGTTGCTGCGTGGTAAGAACAAAAAAGTGTAACATGAGATGTTAGGCAGGTGTGTCACCAATGTTCTTAATACATCATTTTGACATCATCTGTGATCTGTTACTGAACATGTACAAATGCATGGCAACATGGAATCTATCTGTTTTTAATTATAAATTCCATAAAAAATGCAAAACAATGTTGACTTAATGACGTAATCTACTCATCTGTCCTCCAATAGGAAATATATAAGTGGGAACCAATCAAAATGTATGAATAAATTGATTTGTATTAATTGATATAAACTATAATATTGCTGAATAACATTAATTTCCAATTTTACAAGTTCAAGATTTATTCTCAGGAACTAGCCTAGATGCAAATTAACAACAGCTGATAACAGTTGAACCTTATGGCAGGTACATAATTATCCTTTTTACACGATACTAAATTTCAAATAGAATTCATATATTATAAATAAATATCAATTTTAATAATAAGCTGACTGTAACTCTACTCACTTTACCCATCCATCTCCATCAGTATCAAACCTGCCAAGCAGCTTTTCCAAGAGTGATCGGCTGAGAGGAAGATTGTGATGTTTACACAGCATCTTCAACTGTAAATTATTACAACAAAGAAGAGTCAAAAAAATACAAAATGATGAATCTCAATTCTGACCTCAAAAAAATGAACAGCAAAACAAGAAAAAAAAAAAAAATTTACATGTAGTCTGATACTGTAAAATAAATAAAAACAAAGTTAATAATAATTTTAACAATGTTGTACCTAAAGTTATTTTGTTCAAACCTTATTAATAAACTGATTACTGTGACTACATTTTGTTTTGGGATTCATAAGAAAAAATTGCTTGCAAGTGCAAAACAGTTTTCTATTGCAATTTCCCTAATATAAAGTGCCTTTCAAGCTTCTAGCCAGGACTTCAGGATGACAGTCCACTTTCTACATTAATGGTTAACTATACCAAAATTCTCAATTGGGATTGGTTCTCTGCACTCCTATTTGTCTTGTAATTGGTGTATGATCACAAAGGTGTCAAACTACAGGTAAACAATTACGACCTTTTATAATGAGATATAATTGGATAACGGTAACTGGACACTCATTTGATCCCTGCTGCTTGGAAAACTCTTGGAAAACACTTGCCCACATTTTGGCACACATTTTAGCTGAAAGGAATTTGCTTTTCATCTCAAAAATGTTGTACTGATAATGATTAATTTTTCTTGTTGTACTATATATAGAGAAAGTTATTGTGTTTTTAAAATAAAATGGCCTCGTACTGTGCACTCTTGGAAATTTGGAAATTACTTGCCCAGTAATAATATTACTCTCTGAATTATACTCCACTCGGTCCAATTACAAATTATTTATAAATCTATATGTAGTGAATGTCATGATCAGCTAACTGTTTTACAAATTAAATAGTTCAAACTTATTAATGTGTATACAGTCAAACCCCTATTAAACGGCCACCCTCGAGGAAATGGACTGTGGCCACTTAAAAGGGGTTGGCCACTTAATAGAGGTAGAAACAATAGAAAAGCCATCATTGGGACTTTGATTGCTGGCCGCCTAATAGGGGTGGCCATTTAATAGGCGGCCGCTTTATAGGGGTGCCCCTGTAGTATGTACAGACTTAGCACTACTAACAGTGTACATGTAAGACGTGTAACTGCACCTCTTTGTTTCCTATGAAACCAGTTCTTCCTCTGTCACAATGCTGAAATGATGTTTTCAATTCACTGTAATCCCAGTTTCCTCCATCCTTGATTAACTGATTTTCAACCTCCAACAACAGCTCAGCATCACCCTGAACACCAGACTGACCAGTATGTACTCGCACAGGATTAGACAAACCAGCGGCACTTAATTTCCGTTTATCCTGCAATCCCGGTACTGTAGATGAATGGCAATCTGCAGAGGTTAGGGAAATGTAAAGTAGAAGAGAAAATCATTATTTTCATTGCACACGTATTCTTACTGATCTTTGTGCCCTAAGCTGATTTAAACCTACCAACTTACCTTAACATTAAGTTTGGTATTTTACACAAAGTAGAGAAAAATTTTTTTTTTTGTAGCTAAGGGTTTATAGTGATCTCTGCTAGCTATGCAAAAGAAAAACCTGTCTTTAATTAATTTTGTATAAAACAAAAATTTGACTGACCTAGCAAAAATGTGGCCAGAGGTTCATGAAGTACTCCTCCGCCATCAACTTCAAACTTCTTAACAAGCGCCATCAACGTAGGCCCAAGAATGAATATCTGGTAATTGAGGAACACTTGTCGAAGTTCCTCTGTAGTGATCCGCCCAGAGTGGTCCTTATCCAGCAGTGAAAATTTGTGTTTGACATTTAACAGCTTCTGCTTGCTGACATTAGCAAGAGCATCTGTAACTCTTTGAGCAAGCTGGCTTTCGGAACTGCCATGGTCTGATCGGCCTGTTGTCGTTTGTAGGTAAAAATGTTCACAAATAAATCAAACTTTGTTTACTTAAAAGTAAAGAAAATCTAAAATTAAGAGGGAAATATCCATTTGTACTAAAAAAAATAAATAGTTAGAGTGACTGGTTCTACACAAGGGGCATGTTTAATTTAATTTTCCGCTAAAGTTTCAAAACAAATTATATATATACATTAGTAAATTGATACCCAAGACTACCAGAGGATCTCCAAAGATTTCACAAATTAATGAGAAGAATACTTTTAGATTGATTATCAACAACAAAATATTTTTTTTTATGCCATGTACATCAAGACAATATCCCTTAGCATAAATAATAAGTCACTGAATAAATTAAAAAACGGAATGTATAAAGGCCAGATGAGAAACTTTCTGGTTCAAGGTCATGATTTATAGACCCAGCACAGTGAGATCTGTGCAGAAGGGTCAACATTAGAGACAATTGTTCATCTTATCCTGGTCTTTAGAGATTTGTTTTTGCTGTACATAAACATTTTTTAACACTAAATTATCTTGCAAAATGTTTAATTTTTTTTTTTCCTAATTCAGTGGTATTACATGTAATATGGTGATTAAACTACACAGAAATTCAAACCACCACATAGTAATTAATATTACCATGATTAGAGATAGGTGGAAGGACAGGATATGTCCTGCTTCCAATCTTATGGGAGGCAACAGGCTCAAATGTTCCCCATGGATAGGTTGATTTTAAATTGTAGCCACTCTGCCGTGAGGAGGTTGGATCACGGTACTCTGGAACTGTCACTAATTTTCCACCCACGATCTTGGTCACAAATCTTGACGTACTCATGGTTCACCCATGTTAATTTCATCATTCTCTATTGTCATTATGACCTGTGGAAAGCAAACTTATGTCATGAGCAGGAGTTATACCTGACATTCTACGAGTGCTTTGTATGTGAAAATTATATTGATTTTAAACAAATAAAAATATTACAAAACAATTTTATGACCATCCATAGAGGTGGGGTATCAAGTTATACAAGTAACAAGGACTGTGAATGAGGTCAAATCAACAGACCCTAAAAAGGTCCTATTAGTCTAAAACCAGAGCCAGAAAGGTCCAATGATCTAGAATGTAACCATCAAAAGTCCTTTCTTTCTCTGAATAAAACAACTACTGTAAGGGAATCCATGGCAGATTTTTATCCACATTCTTTAGTTCATCATCATGATCGTCCATTTAACACCTCAAGGAGCGGGGTGGCGGGGAGGGTGAGGCTGTTATAATGCCATTTGTATTTGTCTGTTGGAATAAACCTGGGGGGTACTCCCAGAAAAATTGGGTGGGAAGGGCAGTCCACTTCCCAAAACCCTTACCCTATTTATTACCAAAATTTGCAAATTTCCTACCCTATTTATGACCTGACCAAAAATTCAATACCCTATTTTTGACCATTAGAGCTGGCACAGTTGCTCTAAATATAATTTATGAAGAGATTTTGTTGATGGTCTTATCGATAATGATGAAAAAGTAGCTTTTTTAAAAAAAAAACACGCCCAATTCAAGATTAGAGTGCAAAAACCAAACCCTTTTTATGACCAAAATGGCCAAAATCTATACCCTATGTATGACCAAGACAGCAGAAAAACCATACCCTTTGGGGCTGCATATATCTATATAGCCCATATAAGGGAGTACTCCCCCTCCGGGAGGAATATACCACCACCGAAAACAGGAAGTTTCATTTGCAGTTGTAATTTAGGTCTAACGAAACGGATACATGCTATTTTCAGCAAAAATGGCAGAATCTCCAAAAAGTCCTTAACAATAGAAATCTTTCACCCAAGAAAAGTCATAACAAAATTTGCAGAATGCCAAATGCAATGTTTGCTTGCCATTATAGTTGGAAAGGACAGCACTATATTGTATTTGCCCTTTGCAACAATTTACAAATAAAAGCTATAGCCGGCAAGCAAACATAAGTGAAACAAACCGTAAACAAACAGTGGTATTCGGCGTTCGGCGTTCTGCAAAATACCCCTGCCGCGACAAAATAATTTCGAACGCAATAATATTTCTCAGTACTCATTGTCTGCATACGAGGCACGAGAGGGATCCCAAAGAAAATATTTATAGACGCCAGGCTATCTGTCAGTGATGTTTTCATGTACTGTCAACTTCTTCAAGAACTCAACTTATACCAAATTTATATACAACTGAACATAAATTAAGCTTAAACAATAAACGCTGGTAATTAATCGTGCGCTGAACTCAACTTCGTCAGACTTGACGTGCTGCTATAAAATCTTAGTTAAAAACATTGCAAATTTAATCACGGTATTCGATCGTGGACATTCCCACATAAACTTAACATAAGTCAAAGATTTAACCACCAAAGAGGCAGATAATAAGCTTATAAATCTAATAACCTGCTAGCCACGCACAATAACATGCAAAGTACGAGTTCGCTAGGTGATCCTAAGCGACCAATTTGTTTATGATTTAAGAGTAATTATGATTACCCATCAGTGAACTTAGAAAAATATCACTGAAACACTTGTAATACTCATGACTACAGTAAGTAACTTTGAACGTTTCTGACTGGTCCTATTTAACTAACGATTCTTTGCTTCCAAACGAGGACTGTTTTTCTCGACAACCTTACCTTGAATCCGCGGCCATGTTGCTAAGGTCCGCCATGTTCTAAGATTTGGCGCGCGGGAAACTGGCACTATTAACTTCTGGTACAACAATGTTGGTCACCTGACCGATAATTTCTAAACTTTCAGCCTCAGCTAAATGAATTTCAGAACTGGAAAGAGCATGTTTTAGATAGCCAGACCACCAATTTCCAGAACAATGCCGTGTAAGGTTGAGATTAAATGACGATTTGAATATTGCAAAATTAACATGTTTTGCCTTAAGGCGAGGAAGCTTTGCCCTCTAGAAACCTTTGCCATTATTAATCACTACAAAAGGAAGTTCCTGATATGTATTTATTGGAGATAGAAAGAGAGGTAACATATTAGGAAGAAGGGAAAATCCGAAGCTCTTAAAAAGAAATACAAAAATTTTATGGCAGCTTGAAAACTTGCAAAATTACAAGGATTTGTAAACCACTGAGGCGTGACTGGAGGGCAAAGCGTCTTCTTCCTATACAAATCATTCTAGTTTCTAGCGTCCATAAAATTCTTTCTTAAAGAATATAAACCTGACCTTTTGCATGAAAATTTATTTGGAAACTTTCTTTTCATTTCTGATAGCATTATGCATTACAAATAGTTAAATCAGTGTGATAATAAGCCTTTTGAAGACGTGCTTTTCAAGAACACACTCCCCAATTGTTTCTCAAACAGACCGATATATTTCCTATAGAAATTGCAAATTTTCTAAAATTCTTTTGTCCGGTTATTCTCATTACAGATTTCATACAAAGGAAAAGAAGATCAAGAAGAGAAAAAGAAGACTACTAGGTACAAAGTCAAGGTGTCATGTTTCGCAGAAGAAAGGAAAATTGACATCCGAGGGCGTGAACAGATCGGACTTTTCAGTTATTCCACGAGTGGCTGCCGCAGCTGTTCGCAAGTACAATTAATCCATAATTGTTTCGTGGACTGAAAAGATCAATTTCGTTTTAATTAGCTGACGGAAACCGTAAATACATATAGGGTGTATTACGAGGCAGCGCAAAGATATGAATTTCATTGTCGAGTGGTAATATATCGTTTTTAATACGACAAAATAAAATCCATATCTTCAAGCTACCGTGTAATTTTCTGTTTATTATCTGGACAAACTGACGGGAAATGACGTCGTCAATATCCTCTCTAGTGAGGATATGGAAAATACGTCACTCGAGTCCCGAATGCAGTTTCGTATGAATTTTACCAGTGGTGTATTAATTTTCCAGTAAAACACTTGTGTCTAAGTAATAAAAGCTGATATCAGAGAAACTGACCTGCGTACGAACCAAACAGAAGCGAGTTCTTACTTTTTAAAAAACCATCGCAAACCTTTCCTTTCATAAAAAAATGACTGTTAAATGAAATCTTGGGACAAAATCTTTTAATTTAGTGTCTCTTATTCAAATACATACTCAGAATCTTTATTTACATAAAGAACGACGTATTCTGACCTCTTATAGGAGTGTCAATATCAATACAATAGAATTCTGTTCATCTACTCATCCGTCGGGGTTCCAAATTCTTCTTGTACTAACCCAGCTGTAGCCGAATAAATGAGATACATATCAATGCATGTTGCATATTGAACAGAGACCTGTGGGAATAGCCCTTTTCACGGTTAATTTTTCTCATTTGCATTACAATGTAATCCAACGTGGATGCGAGGCAATTTCGGGCTAAAACTACAAAATAGCCCGAAATTGTTTCACATACATGCTCGATTTTATTGTAATGCAAATGAGCAAAGGTAACCGTGGAAAGGCCTATTATGTACTAGTAGTAGTGTGGGGAAATTTTATGACGAACAGAAAGTTCAAGGTTTGAATTGTTCTTAAAGAAGTTCCTCGAATTAGTCTGAGCTCTGACTATTTCAGATTTCCCAAACTTTATATTAAAGTTTTCATCTGTCATCAATGAGAAAATCGGCTGGGTTCCATTCTAATGTCCTATGGCTTTTGATTCGTCAGTATCGCACTCTTTTTTTGACGAATAAAAAAGAACGCAACTGCAAGGTTCCAGAATTGTCCTTTATGGTTTTCGTAACTTCGTGTTGAACAGCTGTTCCATCCAGCGCTGATGAAACTTGTTGTAACCAAGCACAAGCTCTTCTTTTTTGCTCGTTTTGGAATCATCACTGGACTGCAAAGTCATCATTTCTTGCGTTTCCTCGGCAACCGGCTTGCTTGACTTTGACTTAACTGAAACGGGAAAAATAGACAATTGAAGCCTGCTACAGAAAAAAACACATTTCGTCAAAACTAACTGGACTTTCATATGCTTGCTTCTTTTTTCGTTTGCCTGAGCTATTTAATCATAAAATTAGCCCAAAGTTTGTTAGCTGATCAATCAATCAATCAATCAATCAATCAATCAATCAATCAATCAATCAATCAATTAATCATTCAATCATTCAATCGTTCAATCGTTCAATCGTTCAATCGTTCAATCGTTCAATCGTTCAATCGTTCAATCGTTCAATCGTTCAATCGTTCAATCGTTCAATCGTTCAATCGTTCAATCGTTCAATC
>Ga0126338_10002893_pt1 | contig 11942 bp, 4 predicted proteins | sample OrbCmetagenome_2_FD_92529 | JGI IMG/M metagenome (GOLD analysis project Ga0126338, IMG submission 92529) | Coral microbial communities from Petempiche,Puerto Morelos, Mexico - Orbicella C C metagenome | ecosystem: Host-associated > Invertebrates > Cnidaria > Coral | place: Petempiche,Puerto... | reverse complement strand
TTTTTTTTCGTCCTTTTTAGGAGAAAAGACGAAACAAGAATTTCATGATGATGCGGCACAACAGAGATGTCAGAGGCAAAACAAAACGTTCATTCCGAGATAAGCAGGTAGCATGTCTTGCATACGCTTGTACTACACTAGAAGAAAAAGCTTAGCATGTAAATACATGCATGGCCGTAGCCAAAAAAAAAAATGTGACTGAGGCAAAGTCCATGGTTAAATCGTCTTGTTAGGTATTTAGCAGTGTTTTACTCTCCCCCTCCAAAAAACAAAAACAAAAAACAAAAAACGAAAAAGATGACCGACTGAGGCAAGTGCCTCGTTTTTGCCTCATTCTGGCTACCGTCTGATGTACGCGAATAAAATATACACGGTGTATTTTGTACGTGAGTTGCAAGCATGTGTTGACAGTCGCTTGTAAATAAAGCAAACTGTTATGACATAAGTCACGTCATATTTCCCCGATATCAACACAATGATTAAAAAACCCACTCGTATAGATGTGCACTCTTTTAAGATCGATGCGAGATTACTTTTAGATGGAAGATCCCACATGTCAAGAGACAGCAAATAAGACAGCGAAAAAATGATAATACGGCAACGAAAAATGTTAATAAACACGTTTGAAAATTGCTCTCAAACGCCATCGCCTAAAGCTTCATCTTTCTCCTTTTTAGAAAATTTTAAGATAACTAGGAAGTTTATATGTGATCTGATTTTTATTGTTTATTTATTATTATTATTATAATTTTTTTTTTTTTTTTTTTTTTTCTTTTTGTTTATTTTGCAGATGTCACTGAAGCACGCACTCCTCAAAAATAAGAAAACGAAACACTGACAAATGAACGTACATTTGACTTGGAAATGTACCCAAGGTTTGCGCAATGGTGGGCGTTGAAAGTCGTGACTTTTGTCAAGGAGGATGAGACAGCCCGAGGAAATCAGGCGTGCCTGAGATTTCAATCTACGGAAGGCTTCGAAAACTGAGGGCACGGGTGTAGCTTACTGTGCCTATGGGAAGAATTCGGTACATGACTGAAATTATTTTTCTGCCAGCCCTAGAGGAGTTTCTTAAAAGGATTGAAACTGATAAATCTAGGGAAGGATTGTGGAGCATTTAGCGCGGAGTAATCGCTTCTTGAGTGCTTTTTTTTCTTTTTTAGCTGGCGAACTTTGCACGCAAATAAGATTAAACTGCCTGTAGAATTGCTTCTTGAGTGGTTCTGCTTTTTTTAGCAGGCGAACGTAGCACGCAAATAAGATTGAACTGCCTGTAAAATCATGGCAATTTGCATGTACAAAAATACATTGACAGAAATACACGTGTTTTGAATAAAAACATGATTACTTCAATTCACCAGTCGTTTTGTTTTGATTACATGTTGTAAGACGAAAACGTGCTGCCTCGATTAGACAGCTGGTTTCAAGGCAAAGTTCAGTTGTATAGTTGCAAGACAGTGGAAGACGTGACTAGCAAAGAATAAAAAAAAATACTTTTTAAGTGTCAGCCATTTGACTTTCCTACCCTCTTGACAAAAGCTGTAACTATTTACTCTGCACGTGTGATCTGCAGTTGATTTTTGTGATCGCATATAAAGAGAACCTACAACACGGTGATTGTTATCAGTCCGTAATGTACATTGCAAGATCACATTTGATCTAGATTTGTTAGCTCTGTTTTTGCCAAAACAAAATTCTGCCACGCTTACATAGCATTTTGTATTGTATGATTAAATTCAAGTTGTACATGTTTAATATTTAATTCTGCTATTTATAACCTTTTTCCCAAATTAATTTTGCTGTACTAAAACCAAAATACAGATATTTTTAAAAAAGTGCATTGTTTTGATTTCTTGAAGTATTTCTAAATAAAACCGGGATTTGCTTGACATAAGTGAACACCATTGTTTTGTTTTTAATACCGTGAAATGGCGGCCATCCCCGCAGGTGGATATTAGTTGACTTACAGACGCCAGTTCCCCTCACGCAATTTCGCGTGCAAAGCGCAAAATTAATTCTTATGCATTTTCACATAGTTTATAAAAGAGCGCTCAAATGTATCCTACATTTCACTTCAACATTAACTGGTTTTAAAAGAAAGACAGAAGTAAAAAGGTTCCGCCGAGATTTGAACTCGGATTTTGGGATTCAGAGTCCCAAGTGCTAACCGTTACACCACGGAACCAACCCGTGACCTCGAGAGGCAAAATTATCCGTTTTAAAGCTCTCGCATATTTTCGACATTTGTCGGAATATCTTCGTGACCCGATCCGTAGGCGTGTCGTCATCGGCACGCAAACCTCGTAAAGCCAACTTCCTAATTTGGAACGGTTGCGATATCGCGAAGGAGGTGTCAACCAAATAAGGAAAGCCGATAACAATGGAGCTTGATGTTTCTATGACGACAGCCTCCTGGGCATAAAATACGGAGCAATGACTTCATTTCCTATTATAAAACAATACTCGTTGAAACAGCTTACGAGTCGAGGGGAAAACAGTACATGAAATGTGTTGTATGGAAAGTTCTTGATAAGCGGCGACTGGTTTTCACGCCTCAACTGAGTTTCCTTCAGTGACTGGCACTATCTTTTGGCAGAGCAAGACCCGCTCTTTCGATCAGGCGGTTTCGCGTCACTTGCACGTAACCCCTGCAATTCGTTGCCCTGATTTTCGAATTTTGTTAATAGAATCGTGCCGACACGATGAGCGATCCAGTGGCCATTCGGTAAGCTTGAGCAGTGAATAGATAGCAATTTATCTGTGGCATTTGTCACTATTTTTATTGCTTCGTCGTGTGGTTTGGCTCTATTGGCTGAGTTCCATGTTTGTTCCTTTCCTTGCTAGAGTTCTCGTTGATGATGGAACGCCACGAATACCGTTTCCTCTGCGGATTCATCTTTCGTTAACAGTCTTTAGACTGAAGCAAATGATCGAGGCACAAGAGGGCTTTACAGTTGGAGAGCAAGAAGTTTTCTTTCAAGGAAATCCGGTAAGTAGCTTTTATTCTAGTGTATTCTAGAATCCGCATGCCGGAATGGAATTTTTGCATGTCCGCGCGAGACAATACAGAAGCAACACGCGTGCTTATGGAGTCACGCTGCAGACACGCTGAAGCGCTTTCTTAAGCTTTTACTTGTATTTCCTCGTTTGACTTTCGCTTCATTTGTTGCTTGAATGTTGTTATCACTAAGCTGTAAAATGAAAATGTGTGCAAGGCAAAGCGTTGATTTCATTAGATTGTGTTCTTTGTCGTTTTCAATGCATCCTCACATGACGCGAGTATTAAAGGATCGAAACTGTTAACAGAAACGTGCTTTTTGGTTAGAAGAAAACGATCTTGCAAAGCTGGGATAGAAAGTTATGCTTTGAAAAAATAGTGAGACGATTATTGCGCACGAAGATTTGGCGATATTAATTATTCTGGGCTTATATTTGTAACGTGACGCTGTGACTATCACGGGTTTAATGGGTATTCAGTATATTGTGTGATGGTTGACAGATCACCTCCCAGGGCCGGGCCTTGACTTTTTGCTCGTTTGATGGCCAATATCCGCGATTTTTTTTTTCCCGTAGCTTCAAGACAATCTTACGTTGGGGCAGCAAGGAGTTCTTGAAGATGTTCAGGTGGATATTCGAGTGAATTTTCAAGGTTAGTAGATCAAAGTGGAAGACATTTGCATCATGTACGGGCTTATCGTTCGCGCGGCGTTCCTCGTTTGTTAGCTTTCATAACGTGATTTTACATGTGATGAATAGTAATAATTTGTGTCATAGATTAGTAAACACCACGCAGACGAGAGACTCTTCCTTTCCGCTCTTGTTTCTAGTGAAAGTAATTTAAAAGCATTGTCTTCTTGGAGAATGTTCTGTAATTAAATCTTTTCACAGTTAATGTAATTTGCGTAGGTTCAGCAATCACACCATTTGAATTTATGTCATAGTTCTTTCAAAGAACTTTTTGTTGTCGCCTGCAGAAAATTTTATTCTGGACGCCCACAAAAATGTGTGTTATTTGCGGTTTCAAGCGATTTTCTTTAGTTTGAGACACAATACTTGCTTGAATTGGCATTTTTCAACTTGGCAACACTGAAGAAACTACTGCATGAATAAGCGTAATTCTTTTTTAGGTAAATTAGAACTTTCTATGGTCAACCATCAAGAAATCACGTATTTTCGATGGATACAGGCTTTTCGATGTTTTCTTTGTGTGTGTAACTGAATAAATATCTTTTATCTTTGCACTGGAAAGGACAAAAGATTCATTTTTTTATTCATCTCTCATCTCATCTCTCATTTATTCATCTCGTAGTGATAAACTTAGATTTCTGATCTATCTTGAATACATGTATCTTTTATCATAATATGATAACTTCTCATACTGACTTGTCGAATTTGAATGCAGATGTTACTTCACATCAGTAATAGCTTTGTGTGGGCAGTAAAATAATCTTACGTGGAAATTTTCCATTTTTAATTGCTTTTTGTCCTAAATCCAATGATGATTGAAGGGCCAAAATTTTTATCCAAAAAGATAGTTTGACTCACTGGTCCTTTTTATTAAAATCAGATGTATTTAAAATACTTTGGTAAAATTCAAGTTGGAATTGAAGAACTATCATTTTCATTCTTCATCCAAATTAGACCTGAGGGCTCTTTTGTGGTTTTTATATTTTTTTCCCCTAACCTGGTGATAGGCAACGGATTGCATTTTGTGCCAGAACTCAAAAAGAAAAATATCGAAATTTTCATGGTGACAAATCTGCAGGTTATTTACAGCATTTGAAAACAGTTTCTGGGTAAATTACAGCTCTTATGCTCGTATGGATGTTTTTTTTTTTTCATTTTCCTCGGGAAAATTATTTTAATTTTTTATTGTTGTGTAGGGGGAGAACAAAATTCCTTTGATACATCCGTCATCTATTAATAAACAATGCCACTGACGCAAAGAACAACTGATGTGAACAGTCTTGAGATTCATTTTCCATGAGCCTATATGGTGATCTCACTGTCAGGAGCAACATGCATGTCGTTTTAGTTCCAGATGGCTAGCTAAAGTGTGCTTTATGTGCAAATTCGAATCAAGCTCTTAGATTTTAATTTTACAGCATCTAACTTGCCTTGGGGGACAGTGACAAGATAGATTATCATTTCACATTTGTGAATTGCTGTTTATTATCAGTAGGGTGCTTTAAGATATCCAAGATTTCATTCACAATGTTTTTAAATAGCAGTGCCACAATTTTTCTGGCAGCTCTTTCCAGTACAGGGAGCCAAAGAAAAATAACTTTTTGAATGCAGGTGTATGTACGTTTAATTAACTGAAACATAAAGGCATGTTAGAGAGTTGGGACAGAAGTGATTCGTGTTATGGTTGAAGAAAGCAGAGCTCATTTACAAATTCATGTCAGTTCTTAACTTTGGTTTCCTTGTGTAAAGCTAAAATTAGAACTTATGACGCAAATCTTGTGCTATTGTCGTGATCATTATCTCGGCATGCTTACATGTAATTAACTTTCTGAAAATAGAGTCTAAGAGTGACAAGAAAGGTAATACTAATATAATCATTTTGCAGCCTTTAAGGAAATGGTTCCTTTTCAAATGTTGGCAATTTCTCTCTCTCTCTCTCTGTGTGTGTCTCTCTCTCTCGCTCTCTCTCTCTCTCTGTGAGATAGCTCCTAAATACTTGTAAGCTCTTAGCAGTATTGACTAAGCAGCATGTGTACTAGTCGTTGATCAATGTCATCACCCAGCACAAGCGAGTGGGGCTGAGCATCAGTATTGTTACCAAGAATTACGTCATTTCATGAATCAGCTAGTTTGAGTAAATAAAGGTAGTTCAGCACCACACATGGATCAGTTGTGGAAGTGATCAAAAAACATCATGCCTGTTTCCCATCATTATAATCTACCCCTGGCACAGTTGTATAATGTTTAATAGACACCTACATACATGTACAGCTTGGCCGAACATTGCAGTCTGTGATGATAATATTGTTCCCACACAGTCCACAAAGTCAACATTGTGATCATAGGAACGTGAAATTGATATATTGTGAATAGGGATTCTTAATTACGTTGTAGTCTAGAATCTTTGCCCTTACATTAATGAGAATATTTGCCCAACTAAAAGTTACGGCAGAAGTGCACTTGGAGCCGGCACTTTTATGTTTGTCATGCAAACTCCAGAAAATAGTTTTGGCTAGTGGTGACAATCATGACAGCAAATCTAAGGACTAAATCTAGATTTTCCTTACTAGAAAATTTGTACGCCGCTTGAGAACAAGGAAAATGCAATGTGAGGCACTGCCTGTATGATTTATCCTCTGTAAACACTGTATGTGTTTCTGGCTGCACTTTTAAATCCTGATTTGTCTGTCTCTTTCAGACATACCTTCACCAACAAGAAAGAAGGGAAGCACCTCAACATCTGAAGACTGCGTTGTGCCTGATATTGATGATGAAGATAACGTGTTTAACTTTGAGCAGCCCAGAGTTCCTGCAGGTAAGAGGCATTACAAAATATCAAGGTCTGTTAATGGCAAAAAGAAAGCAACTTTTGTCGAAGGTGGAGTGAAAATATCTCATTTTGTAAGCCGTGCACGATTATTATTATTTTTTTTTTTTGGCTAGTGCAGAAGTTAGAGAGAAATTGTTAATCTACAAGACTTGTACAATTCGCTTTGTTATGCAGTATCTGAGTTCTAAAATTGTGTGCTGTGGCATCTTTATGGTTTGCTTCCTTGCATGAAATGATGACGTCATCTTTGCTTAAAAACAAAGTACTTTCCATTCATTAACTAATGTTGCTTCACTTGTATTTCAAGTATGTGCATTAGTTGAAAAAGCAACCAGTATTGTTAAAATTTCAATTGTGTGCAACTTGCAGAACATCAAAAATTTATTCCAGAAACAAAGAATATACCTGTCGAAATCACAAAAACAGGATCCTGCAAAACAAAAATCACCAACTTGCAAACTTAAAACTCCTGTGCCACATGGTACACCTTGACCATCCGTTATCAGAATATTATTTATAGAAGCTGACTTGGTGCATGGTAGTGCATGTGAGCTGGAGATAATAATTTGAACCACCAGGTTAGACTATGCGTAGTCCCTAAACCGTGAGAAAAATGGCCCTGCTAGGATTTCATGCAGCCATTTTTTTCTCACAGTTTTCTTTGATGGCAAGTTAAAACAAATCACCTACATTTTGCCAATAATGTTATGCTATCTTCTTGTGTCTGACTGCGTCATAATATGAAGTCAGCACAGGAATTAGATCAGAGCTTAAAAATTTTTCTTCTTTAGATCCCAGAGTGTGGAATAAATGGGAGGTGATGGAGTGGCTCAAATGGGCAACCGAACGCTACAGCATACATGGAGTCACAGCCGACAAGTTCTTGATGAATGGGAAAGGCTTATGCATGCTTAACGTAGACGGCTTCCTCTACCGTGTTCCACGAGGTGGAGACGTTCTTCACAGTGATTTCAATAAACGTGTGACTGCAGCAGTGGAACAGTCACGGCATTTGCAGAGCTATTTGAATCCTGGGACGTCGAACTTTTACTATGTCTACTAAGAAGAGAGATAATTTATTTGACAAAGTACAGACTATTGAAAAGAGTATGATATAATGCGGGCAACCGAGGCTGCTTGCATGAAATGTACATTATTTAAAACAAATTGCTATCTGTATATATTGAAATGCACCTAGCCGGGTTTTTGCTTACCAGTTTTTGCCAATGTCTTATAGTGTAGTTATGGTTAGTGAAAGCCAGAGGCAACAGAAATTACTCAGTCAGTTAGATTGGATTTGAGGGGGGCAAATTCAGGAAATGGGGTTGGGATAATTTATTTAATACAAGGATCTTGAAGTCAAGCTGAAGGTTATCTTTTGTAAGGGTGCCAGGTGCTTTTGTTCGAATCCCCCATGATACTTTACATTAAGACTTTTCTTGTGGACACGACAAGCTGTAATCAGCAGTCATTACAGATCAATACTGTCTCTCCTAACATACCATTCTCCAGTTACACTGTAGTTAACTTATACCTAGAAAAGTAAAATCTCTTTCAAAAATTTCTGGTGCAGAACATTGATTACATTCTGTTAATATTGAAAGCTGTCTCCCAACGTCTCTGCCTCTCAACTTGACCTAAACGTTCTTTCATCCTTTTTTCTTGCAATGTTATTCCCAAGCATTTATAGATAACCCAGCCAGATATTTATACTGGTTAGCCCTTTTTTTACTTCCAAACAAGGTGTTCGCTAACAAAAATTAACATTATTCAGCCTTGGAAACATTTGGAGGAATTGATGACGAAGTGTTCTGCTGTAAATTTATAAGCTTAAAGTATCATTAATTAAATTTAATTGTTATGAATAGAGAGGAAAAAACATAAGTAAACAACATAAATTATATGTGGGATTAAAAAGAAAATTTTAAGTGAATTTTAAAGATTTATCACACAAAAGTTGCACTTTTCCTTGCACGGGCATGTTCATAGTAGCTTTCTTTTATTTCTTTTAGTTCTTTAAAAGAGATTAGTTTGGAGTGATAGTTGTCAAACAACAATCATCTTAATAGCATGGTAATCATTGCATGAAAATTGTACTTCAATAAAAGAATAACGAAATATTGGTCTTTGATGATATCTTAGCAGGGTTCCCCTTCTTGAGTTCTCCTGGGAGAGGCAGCCTCTCCTACTGGCTCTCTCTCTCTCCACAAATGCCTTATTTAAACAAAAACTGTTCGCATAAATTATCATAATTCTGTGATAGTTATGTCACTGGTGAGTGGAGTACTCCTTGTACTAAACTGAAGACAAACAAGTTAACTTGAAAGCCAACTATTCATGCCTTGGGGGTGGACCATTTGACTTTTGAAGGGGAGTGGGGGTGGCTGATTTGGAAAGAAAATATCCTGCAAGCATACTTGTACCAAAACAAAATTTCTGCGCACGACCGTGACTGCAAAAAAAAAAAAAATTCACATACATTCAATGAGCCAAAACAAGCATGTTACACAGCGAAAAAAATATGATGCATAGACTTGTCTTGAGGAAAAAAAAATTCCTAGTTCATGGAAAATCCGTGCCTGCACCAGACTGCACCCCTCCTCCTCCCCGTTCAGATAAGATAAAATCCCCCCTTTACATTGGTGTTCATCCCCACTTCCTCGCCCCCCCCGCACCACGATCGGTTGCGATTGTGGAAAAACGCATGTGATGTCAAAACTGTCGAGCGCGAATTATTTCAAACTAAAGTTAGCTAACAAAATCGAAGTAAAGTGTCTTACTGGGATCATTCAAGACAGTGAAACAATCTTGCAAAAAATACTTGGTATTTGCCCCTTCACGAAATACTCGTCAGGAAAATTAGGAAAGACAGAAGAGAAAATTAGATTGGGGGTACACTGAATTTCTCAGGTCCAACATCCAAAGAAACATCCGCAAACGGTCAGGAGAATTACTATTTTCAGCCAAGTGTGGACTTAAGTTTGGTCGTATAAAGCTATTATCCTAATTACACTTTTCTTGGTTTTTTAAAACCATTGTGTTTATGCCAACACACGTCAGGTGCATAAAAAAATTTACATATTCGATGTTGCCATAAACAAAATTTCGATTAATACCCGCTTACAGCCTGAATACTGTGATATAAGACGTCCTTTCAGACTTAAATTTATAGTTTTCTTCGAACACAAGTGGAAAGGCAAATTACAGGATACGAATTGTTCCTTGTAAAGGAAGCACATTTAATGTCTCCCTAGGAGAGCTGAAGATGGATTAAAGAGAATGGAGGGGCTGCTGTTAGTAGCAGGTATTTATAAATACAATAATTCACATTTAGACTATCTCGCTCGTTGGATAAACACATACCTAAATATTACGAAAGCCACTAATAATAATTTTAGCTGTACGTGATTCTCGGCGATAGTGAACTCACAAATACAATATTTTTTAAAAAAATGTATTTATTCTATATTGACTTAAATGCGTAGGATACAATTTTAATTTCGTTCTAGTCCTTTCTAGACCTGCACGGAAACAAAGATATCCCACGTAGATGCAATGTTTGAAATAGCAAATACAGTAATAAAATGGTCGTTACTTAAGCTAGATAAAAGCTTTCCCAGCATAATGTTTTATGTGACTTTATATATTTTTTTTTCATCGAAACGCCAGAAAAAAATTGCGAAATGGAAGCAATATTAGTCTAAAACAAATCATACTATTTCGAATTGTATTTCAGTCGTTGTGAATTATGTATTCAGTGTTTATTTGAGAACACAATACAAGAAAAGTTCGCCACAAAAATTCGCCACAAAAACTTTTGTTACACTGTACATGTGCAACAAATCGAATTACTTCGACGTGAAAAATTTGAGAATTCAACTCAATGCGCGTAAACAGAATTTAAAGGATAAAACATTCAAGCCAGTAAAATTTCGACCACCATATTGTCGATGGTTTCTGTCATAGACAATTTCGGGCTTATGTACTTTCGGTTTTTTTTTCTTTTTTTTTTCTTTCACTTTCACTTCCCTCTCGGTCACATTTCACTAGTTTTAACCCTTGCGTCTAGCTATGAAAGAGACCCCTTGAGACTAAAGAAGGAATGACACAAAACAACTGGATTAAAATTCACCATCTTTATTAATTCATAACTTGAATCGAACTATCAACTGACAATGCGCGGCAAAACTTGAAGTTCTCAAATTGACACTACATCCTCGGCTCACTGAAGTCTCTTCCTTTCTGACTACCAATAGTTCAGTCATTCCTTCTTTGAGCGAGCTGAAGCGAAAAAATGTGAGAAACTAGGAAATGGCAGAATCTAAACTCCTTATTTAGTAACACTATTCTACTGACGCATTATTGGCCATCACAGTGATATGGCTTTGTCCCAGATCGCTCAATCCGGACTCCAACGCATCAAGTATTGTGGCCGCCGCGCCTTCACCTGTTAAGTTTTCCTGATATCTCAGGTATTACTGGTGTTACCGGTATCACTGGAATTACTGGTATAACTGGTATAACTGGTATTTCTTTTCGATGAAAAAGTTCTGGTTTGAATTTTCGGAATTTCTAGTGACGAATGGGGCCATTTTTTTGACGAATGGGCGGTAAAACACTATTCTGGGGAATAGTTTTTCTCCGAAATTCTGTAAAAGAGGACAACCTCACGAGGTAGACTCAAATTTTCGGCAATTTCCGAACCGTACCATTCGTTTCAGTTTCTAAATTTTTCGGAATTTCTGGTTAAATCATTGGAAAGCCCCTTCTTAGACCACTAAAATTCGGGTATCTGGAAAACGTTTCATTGACTGACTAAGATATGTTGCAAAAAAGAATCGATGGTGTGATTTTGTTTAGTTTTCAATACATTGGGCTGTCTGTGTAAGATGATTAAGACCTACCGCTTCGGGGAGACCTATATTACCTGCCTGCCTGCTCAAGTTTGATCAATGAGAGTTTTCCGCTGGCCGGAGAAGTTAGTTTACAACGAGATTATTTCGAAGATGCTAATACTAGTCTCGAAATAAGAAAGATAATTGAAGAGCGCAAACTGGTTCTGTGATGGACTGACTTCCAATCTTGTTCCCGGGGCTTTTGTCTCACGTTTGTAACGGGCCAAATACCATTTTGCAGTACTTGGCCCATTCGGTTACTGGCTATTGATAATTATTACACAATACCTACATTTGCAGTCCCAGTCCAAGTTAAAAATGGCGTTGGGAAAATGAGACTTCCATGCGAGGATCAGTCAATGATTGACAGGTATATGAGGTATTCTTTCTCACTGACAGCAGCCTCAAAACGTCTGAGAAAATTTTGTTCTTAAAGCGCACAAATGGATGCGCGTTAATGGTTGATGTGCTGGCATGGACTCCAGTCGGAACGAGCGGTCTGAGTTCGATCCCTGGCCGGGATCACTGTA
>Ga0126338_10002891_pt1 | contig 11946 bp, 11 predicted proteins | sample OrbCmetagenome_2_FD_92529 | JGI IMG/M metagenome (GOLD analysis project Ga0126338, IMG submission 92529) | Coral microbial communities from Petempiche,Puerto Morelos, Mexico - Orbicella C C metagenome | ecosystem: Host-associated > Invertebrates > Cnidaria > Coral | place: Petempiche,Puerto... | reverse complement strand
GACGGGGCATAAAAATAAGAAACTTAGTTTTTGTCAAATTTAGGGTCAATTTATTACTGCACAACCATTCGTAGACAGCAGGTAAATGATTGTTGATTTCACACAATAGACTGTCAAGATCATATCCGGAAGCTGTTAATCATCTGCGTATAATCTCGTGGAAAAAAAGGTGGAAGACTTTGGAAGGTCATTAATGAAAATAATAAATAGCAAAGGTCCTAGTATCGATCCTTGAGGCACTCCAGTGGAGATAAAACGTGTGTCAGAAGCAACACCATTTGCATGTACCTGCTGTTTCCTGTTACTTAAGTAAGATTGAAACCAGTTATATTCACTTTGCTGTAATCCACAATACTTAAGCTTATATAGTAATATTTGATGGTTTACTGTATCGAGTGCTTTGCTTAAATCTAAAAATAAAGAGACCACATAGAGTCCTTTATCAAGAGAGGAAGCTATTTCTTCAATAAGGTCAATTAGACAATCAGAGGTTGTGAAACCTGGTCTAAATCCATATTGTTTTGAGGAAATCATATTATTATTCGTAAGATAAGATATCAGCTGATTAAAAATACATCTCTCAAATATTTTACTTATGGAAGAGAGAACTGAGATCACTCTCAAACTTCACAACATGTACATGTTGTGAAGTTTGAGAGTGAACAAGAAGTTAGGCTCATACTTTTTGGTAGATTTATTTATCAAGCAACAAGATAACTAAATTGCCCAATACCTGAATCTTCTCTGCTTTCGACAGCTTTGAAAGGTCCTGAACAATCTTCTCCTGAAAATAATAATAAGTGAACAATGTTTCTTACTGTGAATATTTTTAGTTATGTTGTGCAGTATGATCCTGTTCAATAAATCGTGATTTTAGAAGTTGGAAATACTTTCATTTATAGTACCTTGTCCAGTTCATTGTCTTTGTCTTTCCCGTGAGCACTTTCTGGAAGCTGAAAGTACAATTTTACACAAATTGAATATGTATATCATTAGTATAAATCTCCTAATGTTCTATCACGAATGGCGTTCTCTGATTGGCTACGCTACTCACTATCTATTCTGTTGTAGATAGTGAGTAGTGGAGCTGTGAGTGCTTGTTAACAAGCTGGCGGCCACTCCTTTACTTTACTGAAGTTTCTGTGAAGAGGATTTAAATAAACTTTTGAGCAATGAGTAGATTTATACGAAAACAATTAGATTATTCACTCTTGATTTCTATGCATGATAGCTGACTCGGTCTGCACCCTTGTCAACTACCAGGCAATAAAAAATCTTGAGCTAATAATCTAATTTTTTCATTATTATTACAATCAAAAACATTGTCCATGAATTAAAATTATAGTCCTGTGGTATCAATGACAATAAGTCCTAACCAGTCACCTATATTATCAAGGCAGATAAAAGCTGAAGTCTGTATGTTCTCATACAAACCCCTTGATTCAGGTAAAGTGATAAAAAACTGTCAAACAAACCTCAAAATCAGCTGCATCAAAATCTTGTTCTTCTAAAGAGGCAGCCATGTGCTTCTGTAGAGCCAGAGCTTCTTCTTCTTCCTCCTCTGCCAGCTTATCCATATCTTCATCAGAGCCTTCAAAAACAACAACAACAACAACAACAATACTTAAATATCAACAATCTCACATTGCTGACTTAAATCAGAGACTAAAACTGCAGCATTGTCACAATACACATCTAGAGTAAGAGTCTCCAAGTTTGAAAGCCTGCGTTTCATTCAAATTATTTCAAATCAATCTGACCTGAACATCAGGCTTTTGCATTGTAGAACAGCTGAGACAGACAAAGAATTTGACCGATTAGGAAAAAAAGGTGGATGGACCTACCTGCATACTCTTCCACAATATCAGCATCATAGAATGCAGCTTTCTTTCTACCCCAGGACTTCTGGCTTGGAATGCCTACAAAAAAAAAAACAAATAAATAAATCACATTACATGTGGTCCCTAACTAACCTGAGTACGTGGAATTCTTCACATACAGTACATCTACATATAGTTAGGGTCCCTGTGAAGAATTCTGACAAGTAGTGCCTACAAAAGAAGCAGTTACCGACAAACATTCCAATCTTTAGACCTTTTGACGGGGTAGCAAAGAGGGTGTTGTGATCCCATTTCAAGCACAAATTTTGACCAAATTTACCTCATGTACCACTTGCTTGTACATTGTATCATACAGTGGTGATCGTAAAAATGACTAATAGTTTTAATAAATCGTTTTGCTTTTTTAAATGATCTTTGAGAACTTGAATTCTTAATCATTGAAGTCCACATACATCTAACTTACCTTTCTCTCCAGCCTCTTCATTTTCACTTTCTTCTTCTTCATCTTCCTGTCAGAGAATGAGGTACATGTACAGGTACATGTATCACAAAAAATTAAATACTGCTTACTGTCTGGTCATCACCACATGTACACTGCATCTTATGAATGAACTCTAATAACCCCTCAGCTTTTAACTTGAAACAGTTACTACCAATATGTGATATTGCCATTGGTCACTGTACATATGGTCTACACATAAGCTTTTTCTTCTTTTGCCATCAAAAGTAGATAGGCAGTAGCAAAAAAGAGGTTTTTTTAACAGTTACTAGCTGGATTAATTCTAAATTCTCAGAGCTAAAAATGCAGGAAGAACTAATTAAAACTTCAAATACCTCATCAATTTCATCATGGCAATCTTCATTGATACTGAGGTCATCATCTTCCTCCTCCTCCTCATCATCACCCTCACCATCTTCACTTTCTTCATCAGACTCATCAATATTGAGTGCCATTACTTCCTCATCCTAAAAGAGAGCCATGATAACAATCCCTGTTCAAACACAGTCAGTAATATTTCACTCTGAATAATATACATGTATTTTATACATTTAACAAATGTGCATGTAGTAAGTAACAAAATATAATTATTATTTTGTCAATTTACTAAAAGTAGGTAAAAAGTCTACAACAGTCCCTTGGATTTTCAAAGACTGTCGACAACGAAAGAAATCCTCACCACCACTCCTCTCCCCTCCCTTCCTCCACCTGCCCCCCCCCCCTTCCTCTTTAGTTCTCCCTTCTTCTTCTCCTCCTCCTTGACATCATCATAGATATATGTACAGTACCCAATGGCAATGGCCTCAAATACATTCTAGTCATTACATGTATTTGCTTTAAAAAAACGTTTTAAATGACTGCAAAGGTATTATTTATATTGTGTCAAACATGGTTCCCACCCATTCAATAATGGACCCCCATTTTAGAGCTCATCCATTATTAATTAAAATAAAGTAACGAACACCTGAACCCACAGGTATAAAATTATCCTTGATGAGTCCAATAATTAACATTATTATTATCATTCCAAAACTTTCAACGCAGTACCTGTTGATCATCATCACTGGACTCCTCTCGTCCATTCTTGTTGTAGGCTGTACTGTCTAGAAGAATCTAAAAGAAACAGAAACCACACAAATGTCTCCCAAAGTACAGTATACTTATTCAAAGTGGTGACAAAAATGCCTTACTTTTTCATGCTACTGTATGCAACAGAAATATTCATGTTGACTAGTTATTGGGACTTTGCAATACAAAGAAAAACTAATAGTTACAGTGTGTGCATAATTGTACATTGTATAACTAACGAACTCCAAAGTAAACTGAATCCCATTGGAAAAATCTGGACGAAGTTAAGTCATATTTAATAAACAGTGGCTCCTATGGCTCCAATAGTTAGTTTGTAACAAATTCACTGAGTGAGTGGATATGCAGTGACCTAATGGATTGAAGAAGGACTGAACATCGAGATGTCTGAGTTGGATTACTGATTAGGGTCATTCTACGAAAAGTATTGTGATCTAAAGGCCAACCAGGCAAGATGCTGGGGTAGCTTATACAGTGCAGTACATGTAACTTCTCTGATTGTAGTCACCTTGCACCACAGAAACCTTCATGTATTTAGTATTTAAGCTCCAATCATGGCGCAAACCACTTCAGCACCAACCCAGACTTTATACCCATCTGGCATTGCTGCCTTATGACTTGCCTTTTCTCTTTCAGCATGAAACTTATCAACATCATCATGGAAAAAGTCATCTTCTCCCTGTGGATGGTGATATATCTGTTATTATTAACTGTCTGAAGTCTTTAATTTTATTTTACGTTCTAATGCAAAGGGAAACACTGAGCCACATGTAAAACTATACATGTATAATATTTGTTGCACATTGTATACACATACAGTACCATTGCATGTGCTGAATCAATGAACTGAGTAACACTGTAACATGAAAATGCATTCCCTGGTTGACCTGTTTTACATTTTATTTATGACAACTATTAACAAGAAACACAAAACATCAATAGGCCAAAGGAAAGTTTGCTCTTCACTCACAGGATCTGGTTCATCATAAACTTCCTCTTTGTTATCAATTTTCTTCTTTGCTGGTTTCCGTGCCCTTGACCAATAAAAACATAACAGACATGAGAATGAAACTGTAAATTTTGATCTTTCTAAAGATAACTCTAGCTCTCTTTATCAACTATGACTATTTTTTAGCCAGTTTTGGTGATATTGACATCTTGCAAAAATCATGAAGCCCAAGATGCTGGATTCAAGATGGTCACTGTTCATAAACACACAGTGGCATCATTTTTGACATTATAATGGCATTACCACTTCGTACTTCAACTGCAAAGGAAATGTTTTTGAACATACTATAACACCTCCACGTTTCACAGGAAAATCTTTTAAGTCAATACTCTATAAAGAGTTTCACGGTATTGGCCCCCACTGCGAGAGGACCAAAAAGGCTGGTCAAACTGGATGCCGGATGTCACGTAAGCTTACACTACAACACCTGAGAATTCTACATCTACATGCACATCTCATATTTAAAAAGTTAGCACAGCATGTTACTATTTCATTTGACATTAGTACTCTTGTTTTAATTTCCAGTGTAGTTTAACTGTTCTAGGACTCTGATTAAGTATTATAGAAACCTTCACGCATGTGCATGTCCCACGCGCCTATATATCTAGCACGTGCACGTTGTTTACAAACGCTCTTTTTTCACTTTCAAAGGAGTTAAACAATTTGAAATACCATTGGAGCTTACCTTTTAGAACGGGCCATCCCAGGAACTTTTAATAATGCTTAATTTCGTCACTTCAGCCGTTAAATTTAGAGAAAACCCTCTTGTGAGGTCTTACAACCAGTGCTCGCAGCTCGCCATCTTGTCTACGACCGAGGAAGAGTGGCACGAGTTACTCAGGAGCATGTTTTCATTTCTCCACCACTGACTGTAGTGCGGGCGTTTGTTTTGAAAAATGGCGGAATGATTGGCGGAATTCGTACTGGAAAACGTCTTTGCATTTAGCTCTAAAAATCAATGATTTTCGGCCAAAATATATTGTCAAGATCATGGATCTCTCTGATGTGTGTCCTGGTAAGGGTATATGACATATTGCAACCTTTAGAAGGACTTGATCGCCAAAAATCTATTATCAAGGGCCACTTTATTATGAGAAAATTAATATTGAAGTGACAGTTGGAAAAGTTGGAAGGAAACCAGGAAGAAATCGATGAAATTAATCTACAATGAGTTATTATTTATATGAAGATTGCATACAGGCGTAAAGTATGTATAATACATGTTGTGTTTGTTTCAAGGACACGAGACTTTGGACTTCGGTGTGTACCAGAGTTGTATTTGAAGTTGGTTCAATCTTCCCAATTAGCCAAGTCAACATTCTGTCAATCAAAATTTACAACATGTCAATCAAGCAAATGGTTAATAGATAAAGAAATAATCAGACAAACTCTCGATATGTAAATGTCCACTGGTGATATTCTTTCAGTTGCTGCATTGTATACAAGAAGCAAATGCCCACTGTTCACGTCCCCTCTCTAGGATTGTGAGAAACCAATTAGCTGAGGTAAGCGTTCCGTCAAAATTGTAATATTATGAATATGTAACTGGCTCCAGCCTGGGTTTCTGTAGTATATAGCAAAGAGGACCCAATTTTTGAAGCAAAGAAGCTATTCTGGGATTGAATATTTTTAATGAAAAATAAAATCAATGCTTTATGTCTTCATGGTCAATTAACATACAGACAGAGTTGTACATTTTAAAGGATTAAAAGTTTATACAGGTTAACAATTCTGAGTTCGAAGTTGACAGTAACCATGGATTCAGATATTAGGAGCAGTTTGCTAATTACTACTGTTAGCAAGATGTTTTTTTCTGTAGTATATAGGAAACAGGACCCAATTTTTGAAGCAAAGAAGCTATTCTGGGATTGAATATTTTTAATGAAAAATAAAATCAATGCTTTATGTCTTCATGGTCAATTAACATAAAGACAGAGTTGTACATTTTTAAATCCCTTTTAATCCCTTAAAAGGGATTAAAAGTTTATACAGGTTAACAATTCTGGGTTAGAAGTTGACAGTAACCATGGATTCAGATATTAGGAGCAGTTTGCTAATTACCACTGTTAGCAAGATGTTTTATATCCTGTTAGTTTTTTTCTGGCAGATGAAGAATACAGTCCTACATTAAGAATATTATTGCTGAAACAGATGGATAAATTGCTAATAGTATATGTTAAGTGAAAGCCATTATCATTTTCCAGCATTTCTACAGTGTTTTCCAAGCCAAGAATCAAGAGCCTCATGATAAATGCCCCCTACATGCATCCAGGGATTTGTACTGGATTCAAGAGGGAAATAAAACACAGGAGTATGCTGCAAAATGGGTGTGCAACTTCTGTGGCAAAGCATTCTACTCAGAGCATTACCTTGATAAACACTTTGAGAACAAACATAGTGATAAGCTGGTAAAGGTAAGAACTGTTATTTTTTATTCAATTTGGTGTTTGCTCAATGCCTTCCACTGCTTTGTACTTAAAAGAGGTGGTCAGGCAATTCCATGGTGAAAATTATTCAAGGTTCTTCAAAGATCATTGAGGATCTTCATGAAAATCTTAAGATCAAGATCCTCAAACACCCTTGATTGCCAAGATCTGCAACTGGGCTTCTTTTGATTGTTTATGGGGGTGCCCCTTCAATTTGTACAGTAGCACTAATATTCAAGCAAAAGGGACAATTTATTTAATTTCTCAGCTACAGTACATCATACATGTATTAATGATCTTAACACCAAACACAAGATTCAATTTTAAAATTTCCCATGCGATGTCATTTAGTATTTGACCAACCCATTCAACTGTAATTTTAATTCAATGGTAATGCTGGATACATTTGACCAATTAAATTTTAGATCAAAAGGTCTATTTGAGCTTGTTTGACTAATTTAAGTACCGGTATTTAATTGATTACTTAAAACTTTACAAAATTTATATCTTGTTTTTGTTATTATATATTTTATAGGCTGATTAAGCTATCTCTTTTCTTTCACCTAGGGCTCTACAGTGTGTCTTACTGATTTCTGTGACATCTTTAGATGTGATGTACTTGATGATAGCCAGAGAAAAGACTTTTTTTGGGAGAAGAAACTTTGCAAGGAAGACAGACTAGTGGTGCGCAAAAAGAGATGTGAGGTAGTTATGCTTCTCTCAATTGAAGTGTAATCATTCCCATCAAAAACATAAGATTACACTGTGTTTACTACCGAGCAGTCTTTTTATTGAGACTTGGGGAGAGCAACAGTCCTTCGGGATATGGACATCAGTGGTGAATCCAGACCTCTTTTTAGGGTGGGGACCCTAAAGGTGTTTCTGGCCCTTCAGACCTTAAATTAAGCTGGGAGCTCCAAACGTTTTCAGGTCTTTAGGCCATGCCTTTGTTTTGGCCAAGAAGGGGAAACCCAGGTTCCCTAGGTACCCCCCCCCCCCCTTCTTGTACATGTAGATCCGCCACTGAGGTGGTTATTAGCCTTTTCCATGCTCTCAGTCAATGGAGAAGTACATTTTACTTGCCTTGCACCTCCCACAATCAGTGTCAGAAAACAATAGAGTCTAGTCTAGTCTCTTCTGTATCATGACACAGGAGAATAAACTAGGGCACTGTATTCAACTTTGCTTCTAATGGAAGGAGAACTTCTTCTGTTTTCCAGTTCTCAGAGGTGAGTTTAAGGTGGCTCACTAGAGTATTCACCAAGACCGGCTCCCTATAGAGTGCGAGTTAGAAAAGGAAACTTTGTGAATTTCTCTTAAAGTTTTCCCCATAGAGATTTAACAGTATGTGTTCTGTTAAAATGAGGCTTATTTTTTGGTTGTCAATTTTTGGATTAAGGCCATTACCATGGCAACATCTCATCTAATGACAGGCAGATATATTCTTCATTTTGATACTGCCTGACATTTTGGATTGGTAAAAAGTCAAGGTTGTTCAGACGGTTTTTCCAATATTCAGTAATTTGTCATTCTTCTAAATATGTTAGATTAGCTCTGACAGATTTTAACAAAAATAGGGTATTTTATAGGAATTGTATGTGGTTACAACTGAGCCAAATTAAAAAAAAAATTCACCGAAGGAAACGCGTGAAAATTCACTGTTAGTTTTTCTTTTTGTGCTCATGTTGACGTCGTAAAAATCGAGAAACACTGACGTTTTTCGTCTTATGCGCGCTTGCAATCGTAAAACTATAGTAAGCCACCTTAAGGGTTTATCACAATGTTAGGGGGTAAAATCAAAGACGAGAATTTCCAACTGTAGTATACAGCCACGTTTGAGTGTCAATACAACTGATAAGGATCTTTATTTCTTTTAACTCCCAGGCTTTGATGCGTAGTTGTCTCCCTCAAGGCAACCTATCAGTCGAGGAGGAATTTGAAATTTTTGGTGAGCAAGCTAGTTTTCCCAGCCAAAAATGACGCTTAAACATACAGTGTACTGTAATCCTGGTCTCCTCAGCAGTTGCAAGTAAAGATATATTTTTTCAAAATGTCTCTAATTTTAGCTTTTTAGAGCAAATACTTTATATGAATTGTCTTTGGTGAATTTTGTTTTTAGGTGAGGGAGAATTTCCTAGGATTATTTTAAGTTGTCCACTGTCATTACCTATTCGGCAGAAGAAACATTAGAAAAATTTGATTGCGTAAACTTGATTGAGGACGACTGGTTGTGTTTTTGGTTTCTTTTTCTTTTAGAGGCTATCGGAAGTAACACATGTTCACTGCTGAACTGTAAAGACTACTGGAAACGTCCTAACAATGATGTGAGTGGAGCTTAGCAAGAGAGCAAAAAAATATATATTTTCTGGTTGTTAAAAGCTCACACCAACGGTTTTCTCGAAGCAGAACAAACGCGGTAAATTTTTGTTTTTCCTCAATCGGTCAGCTGGCTCGTTTTCCCCCTTTAGCGCAGGTCTCATGTTTTTTTGTTTCACGCTCTGATTGGTCCATAGTGTTATTATGATCACCATGATTGGCCAGATTTGAGACATCGAAGTCAACATCGTTAACGTTGTGCCATGCATTTATAACGCCCCGTGCACACCACGCCGGAGGAATTTGAATCAAATGTTTTCCGTCCACACTACGTCGTTGGAATTTAAAAGCGCAACTTACAATTATCGGCCATTTTGGATTTGTGTTTGAAAAAAGTCGGCCAGGGAAATCACGTGATTATCATGAGGTCATCGTTATAAAAAAGCTCCATTTTCAAAATGTTTTCCGTCCACGCGAAAACGAAAAACCGGCGTTGTCAATTTCCTCCGGTTTGAAGAGCGTTTTCGAAAAGCCCCGGTTTCGTGACGGATTAGGGTGGACGGTAGGCCTAACTGTAGAAATAAAGCTGCGTTTTCAGATTTCTACGGCATAGTATGGACGCTGCTTCAGAAGTAAACCGAAACCAAATCGTAATTCGCTTGCACACGTTTTCCCGCGCTCCTCGTCAGCTACATGTATTCGCTTGCAGTTTTGATTGGCTCACAAGAGTGATTTACAATACTTCATTTGGTTTTGGTTGACGATACTCAATTGAAAACCGGTATATTTCCTTGGCATATTTTTACTTTTGCTTTTGTACAGCCATTATTACAACACAGCACTACGCTGAGGAGACGCACGGCTTGTTGTTGTAGGTCTTTGTAGAAATTCCTGTACACGCATTATTGCATATGACTGTATGACGTTTTGTCCTATAAGTACCCGAATTCTCTCTTTCAGATTGCTGCCTGGAAAATCGTCCTTTATGCTATAGTGTCGCCATTTTTCTTCATGGGTCTCATTGTCTATTACTATGCTATCTGGGATTACTATTAGTAAGTGTATGTTGTTATTTTCTATAGTCCAATTAAAGACTGAAGGATTAGCCCGACATAACCTTAAGAAACAGTCGCAGTATTTTTCCTACATATTTCCCCAGTTTCCAGACAGAAGCGCTAATCACTCCTGTGATTCAGAGCAATGTCCGATGTGTGTTTTCGACCAAGTACCTGCTACTCTTTCTTCGTTGTTCTTGTATGACATAAGTAGTAATCTTTTCACCAGAAATTGTCATGGTTAAAAAATTCTCGAAATGGTCAAGACATTTCTCGGAACGTTGCTCAAGTTTCAATTGCGGCGATGATTGCCTCGGCTGTCGCTGAAAAGGGCGAAATATGCCGCGACTGTTGTTCGAATTGTGGTTATGATTTGCCATTTTTTGAAAACAAAATAAAGGAAAAGTTTTAGGTAGAGGGTTTTCGAAAAGCTCATTTTTCTGATCGTAGCTAAAGTCAAATGATTTTCATCAGCAGTCTTCGCCCACTTGCGTAATTCTAACTTTCATTGTTTTTTTTTTCAGTGGAGATTATCCTTTGGACATCAACAAGTTACGCGATGAAGAGGAAGAGAGTGTTTCAACGTTCCGAAATTACAGAGGCACTTCATCACATCTCAGGAAAAGATATGGAGGACGCCCTCTAATGTACTAATACAGCTAGCAGAGGTCAAATGAGAAACTCTTCCTCCTCAAGGAGCGCATGCGCAGATAGTGCTATTGTGTTCAGCACTAGATTGTGCAGGAAAACACCTTTTGCAAAATCTCTTCGTGTCTAGAAGTATTCACTGACGATAAGTAACATGCAGCTGAGGAAATGAACCTTTGTGTTGAGAGACAGCTCGTTCGTACAGTTTCGCCAGCAAACTTCATTTCCAGTAGGCCCTTTAGGGTTTCTTTCTGAAGGATCAAACGACTAAAGAGTGGAATAGTCGCGTTTATTCTTACAATGGACAAAACATCACTTCCACTCTACATTTGCATTTTTATATGGAAAACAGAGTGCGACACATTTATACTGTGTTTGACTGAGGGCGAAGACGCGTCAACTTCATTACCAGGTTACTAAACAGTTCAGACAGACAGACAGAAAATGAAATTAAAATTAAATTAAACTTCGTTCTAAGTATTTACAGAATTCGTGGGAAAAATTAAATTGAGAGTTCCTTATGTGGTAGAGAAACAAGCTCTCTGGTTGTGTAGAGAACAAGGGCATATCGAGCGAGGCAAACGCGGTAACTCGCAAGGGAACGAGAACTAGAACACGCTCGGCTTTCCGCAAGATTGTTTTCGGCTCATACCCCATATCAAGCTTTAACTATTGTTATGGTTTTTTAAGACAATGAACCTATTCTTGAGCCGCCCAAGGGATGTTTCTATCCGCTACGGCGAAATTGCACTCGGCTTAAATCGGATCCAATCGGGAAATTGTCGGTGATGACAGTTTATTCCCAACAGTTGTCTACTTGGAAAAACATAGACCAACTGGGGGCTAGACAGCAATTGTCAAGGGAAACAGTGTTGTTGTGCATTGCATTTAAGTCGCGTGGACTGGTTTATGTTTTTTGTTTAATAAGCAAGAGAGATTTTCTCTTGGCGGCTTCACTTCATTTCAGGAGCAAGTTAAGCCGTCAGTGAAAACATACTTGGAATTCAGCTTGTAGCATTACCGTAATGATTCGATTTAGCGCCTTCCTTCCAATAAGCGCCCCCTT
>Ga0126338_10002890_pt1 | contig 11946 bp, 12 predicted proteins | sample OrbCmetagenome_2_FD_92529 | JGI IMG/M metagenome (GOLD analysis project Ga0126338, IMG submission 92529) | Coral microbial communities from Petempiche,Puerto Morelos, Mexico - Orbicella C C metagenome | ecosystem: Host-associated > Invertebrates > Cnidaria > Coral | place: Petempiche,Puerto... | reverse complement strand
TTCGCCGAATTCGCCTTGTCATGTCACGAAGATCGGCCAAATAATATCATATCCGTCTAATTAAATGTATATTTTCTCATTAACCAAAGGAAATATCGAAAAAGCCTCACGCACTTTTTTTCAGTCCTTCATCTGCTGATTGGCAAGGTGCAGCTTGTTTTATTTATGTGCCAACTGGAATCCAGGCAACTGAGTTCAGAAAACACTGTCAGTTTTGCGTTTGAAGGTTTTCGCCCGCTTATCAATAAACGAAATCTTTAAATTAATTATTTTTTTCTGATTCTTTATTTGATTGGCTTTAGGGTGATGTATTTTCATATATATATATATATATATAGTTTTGAAAGTGACACGAGTACAAAAGATTTTTCAAAAGACCCGTCCTGAACGTCTACGGTAACCTTAAGATTAAGATGCAAAACTTGATCTTCCCAAACGTCGTGTTTGCTGACATTATTTTGCTTCTCCTAGACGTTTTCTCCTACATCGTGAAGTATTATCATACAAGAAGATGAAATCTTAAGTGACATACATTATTGTTGTAGTTACCTTTTTTTCGTGATTCAGTTAACAGAACTCTTTAACTGAACTTGCAGGCTGCTGTGCAATAATTTTCATAATATGAAGAATACAATATACCAAACAGAATTAAAACATGTGCATGTAAGTCTTGCCAACAAATTCAGGCTGTAGCATGCAATGAAACGCCTTAATTTACCACATTCCCATATTTTTTCAATTGCTCACCTGAGCGATGGATATAACATAAAGTTATCTAATCTTCTGCGAGGCCTCCTTCAGCAAAATACAGTCTTCTTAACTATGATGAACTCTTCACAACTTCTGCTTGTGGGTAAGCTTCTTTTTCCTGAAAGCTTTGCAATTTATGTTGTTCGTTGTGACCTTGAAGTATGATTAGTTGCCAAAATTTGATATACCATTTCCGTCAGCAAAAAAGTACTGAGCAAATGTATTGACCAATGACTCTATTTTGAGTACTAAAAAAGATATCTTGAGTGTCAAGATCCTGCGTTTTTGGTAAAAGCTCCGAACAGAGAGCATATAAACTTTCAAAAACAGGAAATCAAACTCTCGGCCCTTGTTGTTGCTGATTAACTCAGGGTGAAAAGTTCGACATTTCCCCGGATCTAACTCGTGCGATTTCAGACCAATATAATCAGTTGTTAGGTTGATAATTCAATTTCCGTTAGAAAGCATCAACGCATCCTTTTTTCCTGTATATCATTCAGTAATTGGAGCTATGACTTAACAAAATTTCGCTTTAAAGCAGTGTTATTTAAGTCGAGGTGTGATCTGAGTTTATATAACCCTTTTTTAGTGGTTTAAGGTACAAAGAACTGACCCAAGTAATTTGATTAAACATCAAAGTAACACTTTTATATTTTTTTTTATTGGTATTGTCTTAACGACTTTTTCCTCTTTAACCTCATTCATTGAAGTCAATAGACATTTCAAATTTTATAAAGTGAAAAACAAAAAAACAACAACAACAAAAAAACATTAACATTATTATCTCTAGTCAGATATTTTTTGTACTTTGGGTCCGAACTTTTTTTATAAACTTTTGTTTGGGGAATACGATTGAAAGCTGTTATCGAGCAAATAAAATGCACATTTGGAAATTGTTGTTTATGCCATGTTTTCATACTACCCGGAACTTAACGTAATGTTTTTTTATTGTAAATATTTGTTTCAGTTACAGTTACAGACAGGATCGATTCTAAAACGCGCTGTTGGCAAAAAGCTGTCTGAACTAAGTCGATATAAAGATCGTTCACATAATTTCTTGATACAGAAATTCTAGATTGTCTGAGTATTAAATGCTGACAGATCAGGAACCCGTTTACTTCACATAATACAAAGAAGAGTAATTAAGTTCCGTGTCTCTAAGGGATGTCATTAGTTTTATGAAAATCTTTTAGGAAGCTAGAGTCATTGACATCGCCGTCCTATACGAAAATCACACAACTTTAATCATTTTGTCTTCGGCGACACGACAGGACACGCGATAGTTTCCCGCGTCCACTGCCGTTCCCGTCTTGGCCTTCCCGTCCTTGTATTGTATAAAAGTCCCAAATGTTACTCACAGTGATGCAGAGGACATGAATGCCAAGCACTCAAATTTAAATACAGTACTTCGCCATTAGACCAAAAGTCCGCGACTATTTTTTGCACTATTGTGGTTATTCACTATCCAGTAACCACATGTCCCCTTAGAGGGCTTTTGGTTTTTCATTTACCTTCAAGGTCATTAAGAGCAGGATTGCAATTTGCATCAAAGTCAAGGCCTGTAATACCTTCTGCTTTGTCATGTTTTCGATCCTAGTTTCTTGTACATTTGACAATTAATTAGCATAAATCGCATGCTAACCTCAATATCCTTAAAAACGAGTGGAAGCAATCTTTCTAAAACGAGGCCTTTGCCACTTTTTTCTCTATATTTGGTCGATTTTTACAAATTCGTTTGAGGAAAAGCTATAACAAGCGAAAGACAACGGCCCTGTGAGAATCTATCGTGACTATAGCCTGATTTGTCATGCAAAGTCATGCAGAGTCACGATTACACACTGAACAGTAATCGACGATATGGATACCTTTTTCATGTTTAACACATTTGCTAAGAGGAATATATTGTAACAGAAGATAAAGGGCCACTTCCGGGCTCTTTGCGTTGACGAGACAAACAACCGAAGCTTAATAATCACCTGAAGCTCAATTATACATGTACCTCGTTAAGTGACTTGATCATCGTAGATTACAATATGAACAATATACATTTCAGGTGAGCTTTTCTTTACAATTTTATAACCAAATGAAAAAGAAAAATTCACTCTGCTTTGGTATATTGTTTCTGATTACGTAATTCATAACGACTTGTAGCAAACTGAAAATGAAGGACCACTTGGTAATTATTTGCCGCGTTGATGTGACACACAAACCCATAAATCTTCCAAAACTGTTAATTTATGATTAAGTAACACAGCATATCTTCAAAGATCGAGTTACAAAACTTTGTTAGCGATTGTAGACCGAGAGCTTGGCTAAGTTGCTCTTCGTTTCAAAAACAACATATATTTTGCATTCTCTTTTCCATATATGCTTAATTAATGTGACCCCAGGGTTATATTTTTAATTACAAGGCTAGGAACCGATGCATCTATCCAATAAAGTAAGGTACTGAACTACTGCCATTTTCCTCTATTGTTACCTTTCTTGTTTCATCAATTGAATTTCACAGTTAATTCGACTTGAAATAACAAAAAAAGAAAAGGTTCTTAAGGGTATAGTCTGGCGAATTACTTATCACAAAAAAGACACGGTAATGTGCTACATTGTGGGATAGTAATTCCATATAATATTAAGCAGAACACTATATACTTTACTTTTATTCACTATGTTGTTAGACACGTACGAAGGTAATTTCCTATTCTATTCAATGGTACTGGTTTTAGCGAAGTGTTTTACCGTCCACGACACCTGCAACTCATTAAACACCCAAACCTTTTATTGTACTGTTTTTCTCACATCCTTAATTGATACTACCGCAGTAAAGAATCGTGTTCAGCGATGAGTTTGATAAAAAGCAAAGTCATCCTACATTCATCGCGAAATCAACTGGTCGAGCTCTATATCCAGTGATAAGATATTTAGCTAAGACCCCAATACTTAAGGAATAAAGAAGCCTCGACTGTGTTCTGTTGTGTTGTAAAGCACGCAGGAAGCGACATAATTTACATGGTGAAATACTTTTTTCTACGCCATCATGCAAGTCTATTTGTTGATGTATTGAGGAGATATTTGAAAGAACATTTAGAATCGTGAAGTGCTGTATATATTAAGGCTGAAATTGATGGGTAGGGCCATAGTTAATACAGGGGACTGGTTATGAAGCCCGGCAGACATCAAAGGAGCAAACAAAGATTTTAAGATTAATGTTGGAAGGTCCACAACCGTGCACAATCTTATACACTTTGCTTGAATTACGTAACCAACACGTTTCTATCGGTTAGCTCCTCGGTACGGAGTAAACAACTATTGTGCTTTGTGCACGGTGAAGGCCAGAAGAGAGAACAAAAACATACAATAAAGATTGTCGAATTTCATAACCATTCCCCTCTATCAACTATGGTAAGGCGTACTGCCACAACATACGTGTGCGTACTGCTGCAAAGTACGTGTACGTAACACACTCAACACACTCAATATAATCTTTATTTAAACGCGGTAAACAATTCGTCAGCTAATACACTTAATGCCCAATAATAAAATAAAAAAAAGCTGCTTTCCACGAATGCAGTACCTTATTCATCTCCTTTGCGTAGGCGTTCAAATTGCCTCAGGGACTCTGCTTCCCTTAAGTCGCAAGGAAGACAGTTTCAAAGAATGGCGCCACAATAACTAAAGCTATTTTTGTAAAAGTTTGAGCCAATTAATAATTCATAAACCTATATTAGACAATTAATGAATTTTTTCACACGGTCGATATCGCGGTGAGGTCTGTAGTTAAAGTCATGGTTTGTTGTCCTTCACTCTCTTCATGAAGCTGCGACAACTAAGTTACCGTTATTTACTGTACTTAATGACCACCCTGAAATAGCCTTGGCTTATTCCTCGGGATTTTTCTCTTAAGTGTACAGAATGGCTATCATCATCACCAACGTCATCACTTTGGCCAAAAATTGAACACTTGTACTAGTGTAGTGTTTTCGCTCTGTGTGTTTTGCTAAAACTGCCGTGGTTTCCTGTCAGGAAAAACTCCCTAAGGTAAGGAATAATTCCTCAGCATTAAGTCCTTTTGATTGTTGCTACGTTGTTAACACTGCGGTTTTCTAAAAGCGAAATTCAATGTGTAATTTGGCGATCAACTTGAGCTTTTCGTAGCCCGTATAAATGCGTAGTGGGTCAAATTGCAAAAATACTCCAGTTGTTCTCATGATAGTACGGTAAGTTGCCACCAAATTCAAAAGCCTAACTTCTTCCACTTGAGAATGTGTCAGGAAAGCAAACAAAAGCAAAGAAACGTGTATTCCGACGAATGAAAGTCAAATTACGTAAGAGCTGCCATTTGTTGATTTCCGAATGGCATGAAAGGTCAAAGGGTCGCTCATATTGCTCAAGTGACCTAGTTTTGTGAAAACATTCTCAGAGTTCGTCGTTTCACCTACTCCATTTTTTTTTTTTTTCGCCCGACTTGTAGTTGAAATGATTGTTCTTCCCGGCAATATAGTCTAGTTGGGGGAAACCACGTACCAGAGTGCTTTTTTTGAGCCTTGAATTTCGTCTAAATTCAGCGTTGGTGAGTTGATCTTTAGCGACACAATAATTTGAAAAAACATTCGTCAACAATTCAGAGGGGTGTCAATAGGTTTTGGAATCGATGGATTTGGCCTTGAAAAGCCCACGGATTGTGGATTTTTGCGGTGGATCGAGCGGATTCGCGGATTTTGAAAACACTGTGGATCGTGGATCAGCTGTGAATTCTGGCACGGATTCCGGATTGTGCCTGTCTTGATGTTTGGATTTTGGGTCCTAACCGAAATTTGGATCATAGATCTTTCTTCAACCTAGGTCGGTATGTTAATGAGTCCTTCCAAATTATTTGTTTTTTTTGAACAGAGCTCATTTAAACTCAGGTGTGAGACTGTTATTGCCTTCTTTACTATTTGTGCGAAATTAACATTATGGCATTCACATTTACCGGTTTACCTTTGAACTTTTACATTTCTGTTTCCGGATGTGGTTGTGGTTTCGGATTTGAACAAAAACATTGGCGGATCGACGGATTTGGCGAGAAAAAGGCACGGGTCGACGGATTTGCATACCCCTATTCACCCCCCTCGATTCACGTTCAACTTTCATTTCGATTTTACACCGCCAATAATTGGAGGAAATAAGACCTATTGATTTCCTGGGTTATAATCTTTTTCCGATTTCGGCGTCAATATATAATTAGGCTGCCGCGTACGCAAAATACCTGAAACCTATATCTTTATTTTTAAACCTATCTAATTAGCGCAAAATACTAGAAACATATTTTTAGAACTAGTTTACTTAGGCCGTCATTCTTGCATAGTTTTGGAAGTCGTTTTTTTTCTATCTTGGATACCCTTAGTAGATCCTTACAGCACACTGCTCTTAATTCGTGCATGCTTCTTACGATCACCTAGCTCTCTCTTTGTGGGCGTCCCTCTTCCAGTTCAAGAACGTTAAGTAAACGTCTCTTGCTTCGTGACCATGCAGGTTAGTGATTCTTTTCCATCTGCACAATGGAACATCAGAGTGTCGCTATCTCGGTTAAGTTTATCTTGGACATAGTCAGCGTCAGAGAAGCGATAGAAACGAGGGGCAACGAACAGCGATTGATCGATGCTTTAAGGTCCTTGCTTCCAAATAACCACCGAGACTACAGTAAAATTGGTCATCTCCATTTAATTCTATTAGGACAAGAAAGAAGGTACATGGAAAGACCGAGGTAGAACAAGGTTTTCGATTTTTGAAACCTTATTTAAGAGATTGTGATCACATCAAAATAATGTCTTCAATTGTGACCAATTGCCTCATTATTGACATTAGTCAAACAAGAATTCCTAGCATCATGATAATTTTACATTTGTTTTCAAAATTGATATTGTATAAGTACACCAATATTTCCAATGACTTGTTCCGCAGTGATGATTTTTATTGACTTGAAATATCTGTGGTGCACTGTAAGTACTTAATTATCAACAGAGAAAACTAAATTCGCATATTTTTAGCGGACTTTCATCGATTCGGACTCGATGTTTTGGAGTTTCTGCTTCCGGAATTTTATCTGAATTACTGCACGTACACAGTGAAAATTTTAAGAGGTTGTGATTCTCGGGTACGAGGGGTAAATCAAAGAAAGCAGTGTTTTCTTGTGTGTTACTTAACGCATGAGACATAAATTTTATCGTAATAAAATTATTCTCACGCGACAGACGGAAAATACAGAAGATGCTTAATATCAATGTTATCGTCGGTCACTCCTGCTTTCACCACCAAAATTTGTTTAACTTAACTTGTGACAAACTCAAATTTCCTAAAACCCAATTACGTTGAAATTGCATAGCAAAACTAGTTTTTTTCTCATGGAAAGTCAATTTCCAGGACTGTAAAGTGGAAAGAACAATCAAATTTAATTCAAACCTAAGTTCAGAATTTATAAAGACTTGAATCTGTCACAGTTGAGTTCAACGATTTATTGACAAGGATTTATTGAACAAAAAGAACTAGTCGGAATTTAGCACTGAATGAAAAACTGGCGTTGACGCTTCATTGAAACCTTCATTATAACCCAGTAATGTTTGACACGTAACCAAGCTGTTTAATCCTCTGTTATATCCTTTGAATCCACAAACACTGCGGGAATGCTAGAGAGGCTGCTCAGTTTTGAGACAAACTGTTTGAACTTTTTTTAATTTTAATTTCACCCTATTTACACTCAACAGATGTTTTTGGCAGCTGTATGAATTTTTGTTTTCATTCTTTCAATCTTTTCACTGTAACTACGGCATAGGTCTTCGGGGGATAAATTCAAATGATTAGGAAACCAAACTTCACGCAAAATCAGGATCGAGGTGAAAACGCAGGTGTGACAATTTTGAGAGGTAGTTTTGCAGAGGTTACATGTATATGGACTTCTATTATCATTCCCCACACATTTATTTAAGTATGATAGTAAAACTTCAAGAGTTACACTTTTTGTAGCGAATACGAAGAAAGAAGATATACTCATGTTCTCTGTAAGCTTACATGCATCTAACAGCCGAATCAAACTTCCGCATAAGAACTGTGGCGTTGTATTTTATTTAATGTAAATGATTTTATGTAAAATTAGGGAGGGCCATATTGTAAACTACTGGGCAACCAGTAAATTATGTTACCCTCGTTAAATAAAGTCTTTAATTTTATTTATTTATTTATTATGATTCCGGGGAAAGGAATTTCAGTTATTAAGGCTTACCAGTACTGGTTTGTGTAAATTGGCCATTTCCGAGTTGTCTTTTGCCTCTGTGTCAAAACGAGTTTCCGTGCTAAACCGTTAATATTAAAATGTGTTCCGCCTAAAGGTTCATTTTCATGTAAATCAAACTCCTTTCCATATGAAAGGTTTTGAACGAGGAACCGTTTTGAAACCAAGGCACAAGTTAACTCGGAAATGGCTTATTGAAACGTCTTGCTAGTAGAGCTACACTGGACAATGAAAACTGATATCATGTTGTATACTGAAATCTGACATGAGACCATGGGTGCGTCTGCGGTGGCAATTAATCTTGTTACGTGTGACACCTAAAGCGGGAATATTAGGTTTCTCATTCATACGTGTAATATAAGCAGTTTCCTTACAAACTAATATTTTTCAACCATCAGAGACGATTACTCAACAAGTACTTATGACCACCAGTTGAAGCCTTAAAAGAACATTCTATCAAGGTTGACATGCTTTGCGAAGTGCTGAACTGTACAGAAGACGAAGAGATGACAACGTAAATTAACGATTCTAACCACAGATGGAAAAGAACACGAAAATGGCCAGCTTAACTGATTATGGAAGCTACCTGAGAATTCAGCAGATAAACTGCACGACAGGTCTTTATGGAGCACATCAAAAGATAGTCATTTCAGCAATAAATGGCTTTCTATCTATGACTGCATTTTTGGGGAATGTTCTGATGATTATTGCTTTTCAAAAGGTGCGGTCCTTTCATCCGCCATCAAGACTTCTCTTATCCTGTCTTGCAATCACCGATCTCTGCGTTGGCCTAATTGCCCAGCCTCTCTACGCTAGCTTTCTGTTGTCCCAAGAGCGTTCCAAACATTGTTATATTTTTGCAGGACTAAGTAATGCAATAGCCGTGACGTTTTGCGGAGTGTCTTTGTTAACACTGACTGGAATAAGTGTGGACAGACTTCTTGCACTGTTGTTGGGCTTAAGATACAGACAGGTGGTAACTTTGAGGCGAGTGAGGCTCTTGGTGGTCATTTTTTGGCTCAGTAGCTTTGCTTTTGCAATAATGCTAGTTTTTTACCACAATATCGCTATACGCATCATGTACATAAGTATCTTATTATGCATAGCTACCTCAACGTTCTGTTACATCAGAATATATGTTACAATTAGTCATCATCGAGCACGAATACAAGAAGAAGCTCACCAACAACCAAACGGAGGACCTTCAATGAATATAGCGCGGTATAGAAAGACAGTGTCCATTGCATTGTGGGTACAAATGACATTACTGGCTTGTTATATTCCGTATGGTATCATATCTATATTTGCTCTCACTGGATTACGTTCACCGACTTTTGACCTCGCCTGGGATTCGACATTAACTCTGCTTTTCTTGAATTCAACTCTTAACCCATTTCTGTACCAGTGGAAAATAAGGCACTTAAGACAAGCAGTAACGGGCATGGTCAAACGATCTTCTTGTTCTTTGACCGTTGCATGTGTCCAGCATGTATAATAGTGATGACGATGACAATGACATTGAAAATGACAATGGCAACGATAATGATAATGACACTGACAATGACAATAATAATGACAATGACGTTGACGGGGACAATGATGATGACAATTACAGACGTTTTCGCTCAAAAGAAGTTTAAATTACTACTACTACCACTAATACTAATAGCAATAAAAGTAATAGTAATAATAATGATAATGATAAAGATTATAATAGTGACAATGATAATGACAATGACAATAATAATGACAATTATAATAATAATGATAATGACAATGCTAATAATAATGACAATAATAATGATAATGATAATCATTAATAATAATGATGATGGTAATGATAATAATAATGACCTAATGACAAGAGAATTCGTCCACCTTACTCTGCAAGATGTCATGATTGGCATTATTTATTACTCTTTACTGCACTATTTGATACTGGTCGCTAAATTATATATATGGGATTGCAGAAGAAATCTGACTCCTATTATAAACGCCTTTAAACTTAAGGCAAAAGTTAAGTATGAAACAAAAGTTTATATGTGTCAATACCAATAACATGGACAAATGTAATAAGAAGTGGGATTTGTGCATGGGCTCTGTACCTTAATTTGCAATTTGTTTATAAGTGTGCTTGTACTATGGTTTTAGAACTGTATTGACCGTAATGTAACTTTTGGGTAATATGTAGATAGGCATTAGACAAGTATTGTAATAAAGTATAAGTAAATGGAGTACTGTAAGTGGAGTAATTAGTTGTTTTAGAATTGTAATTAATGTAGGTAAATGTATTGTAAATATTACAAGTGTGTGGCAATAAATTAAAAAAAAAAAATAATAATGAAAACGATAACGATAACGATAAAGCCAAAGATATTGATGATGATGAAAATGATAATGATTCTAACAATAATAAAAGTAAAATATGCTTCTTGGCTTCTGCGTAGTAGCTCCTTTAAAAGCATGAACAGCATGAACGCACAACCGATCGTAATGCGCTTCTGAGGTCTCCGTTACGTGTCAAGTAGAGAAAAGGATTTATCGATGAATTGAGATACATCATCATAAATGCCCAGGGGTAGAGACGGCGGTGAATTTCATGGTAGTGCAAATTATAGGCCACATTGACCCCCAAAATTGGTCCAAGACAAGCGAGGAGGACCAATACAACGATGACCATGTCAGCGGCTATCTTCTTTTCCCGCCTAAATATCACTGGCAGCTGCTGCGCGCCAACTTGGCCCACCATTTGACTGTTATGGCGACGAATAGCGAGGAGCATTCTGACGTGATTGATAGCCGGAAGTAGGATGAACAAAATAAGGGAAATCACTTGTAGGCCGAACCGAACTTTTCCAAAAAAGACAGTGTGGATTACAATTGTCACCAGAAGCCAAGCTGTTGTGGCGATGATTGCGGCCTTCTTTGCATCTGTCGAGAAAATTAAGGAAAATTTGTTCTCCTTCTCCATCTTCTATATCATCCTCATGCATGGCGAAGTCGACGAACAAGGGAAAATAAATGCGGTATGTGCAATTTTATCAAAACAAACACCTTTTCTACTTGAAAGGCTCCAAAAACATAACCTCTTGAGGAAAAGAATCCTGTGAATCGAGTATTATTTATTGTGCATGCTAAAAAATATCAGTTGCAAGAAAAAAATCCAGAACTGAATCGAATGCCAACCCATGACTACTATTATCAAAAAATGTATTTTTCCCTCGGCTTTTATGATTTTTACAGACACCGTGACGATAACAATGCCTGCGAATATTTAGATTTCTATGCGGGATGCGATATATAACACCTTTAAATATAATGCCTATCGTATTTTAAGACAATTATGTCCAAGACCCACACCCTCCCTTGAGTCCCATACCGGTACGATTGCATGTAATATATCAAACACGAGTGACAGTGTTTCATCGGGATATCAAAACACCGAGAAGAGAATTAAAAATACGACGCGCAGCGGAGTATTTTTGACGTAATTCGAGGTGTTTGAATAGCCGATGAAACACTGTCTCGAGTGTTTTGGTCATGTCACGTTGTTAGGGATCGTAAGCAAACCACGACGGCAACGGCAACGAGAACGCCACCAAAAAAAAGGGTTTAACTAACAAAAAACGGCGGTGTGCGTGCGTTATAGATCTCTGTACATTTCTTAGCCGTCCTCTGCAAAACAACAACGTGAAATAACCAAGTTCTGGGTATTTTGGAGAGCGTGAACGACAGCGGCTATTTTTTCGAGTTTTCATTTGAAATTCAATGCTCGCTTTACATATTAAGCTTACGCAACTGAGACCAATAGGCGTACTGAGCAGATCTCGATACTTGCGAAATTCAATTAAGGAATGGTAAGCGTGGAGCGTGCAACTATCGAGTTATGAATGCGCCTAAGAAGTTTGCTAAGCACTCAAGAAGCTAGAGTC
>Ga0126338_10002889_pt1 | contig 11947 bp, 10 predicted proteins | sample OrbCmetagenome_2_FD_92529 | JGI IMG/M metagenome (GOLD analysis project Ga0126338, IMG submission 92529) | Coral microbial communities from Petempiche,Puerto Morelos, Mexico - Orbicella C C metagenome | ecosystem: Host-associated > Invertebrates > Cnidaria > Coral | place: Petempiche,Puerto... | reverse complement strand
AAGCTGACGGAAACTGTATCCATTAACCAGCTTCAAAAATGACTGCATATATAACCTTGTGGCGACATGCAAGGTCACCAAATTAAATGACAACCTCTTCTTACCATGTCCTATTAAACCTGTCTGCGTCAAATCAACGCAGGAAGAAATTTTACGTCTTAACTACTTAGTTAGACCATTATTCAGATTATGAAGGAAAAGTCAAATGCAGAGATAACATAACCGAGAATTAGGGAGACCTTCATCTCATGTTTGTCTGCTTTGCCTGGTCATTTACCTAATTTACCGCGTACAGTGGAACCCCGCTCTACGACCACCCCATTAATACGGTCACCTCGTTATTACGACCACTTTATTCTGGCCTGAACAAAAGCTCAGTCAGTTATTTTCTTACTTAAAGAATCCCTTTAAAACGGCCACCTCGTTAATACGACCAGATTTTTGTGGCCCGTTGGTGACCGGATTAACGGGGTTCCACTGTATTTTTCTTGTTGGTCAGAAAAAGGAAAGTGACAAATAAGCCAATAGTTGTTGCTGGTATCTTACTCGAGAAAGTTGACGAAAGCGGCGCTCGGGTTACACGACACGTAGATGAGTTTGTCCATTCGACGACTCTTCCTGATGGCATGAAGAACTGATTGATCTGTAAAATGACAAGAAAATAAGGATCAAGTAGAAAAGAAAAATCAAAATAATGGCTTGATACAAGGTAGTTTTTTTTCAAAAGTAACTGCAAGATCACTCTACTTCAATCAGTCGTATAACTTCACTACAATATATCGCAAAATATGTCAGAGTGCCATGTTCATGAAATCCTCCGAGGTGTGACCGAGAAAATTACGATTCTGATTGACCAATCAGAGAATAGCACGGAGCATAGTGGAAATATCGTCTAATTGTGGAAAAGTTTGCCAAATGAAAACTCTCTGAAGTACCGGAGAGAACACTGTTCACAGCCTCTTTACTCTTCAACGTACGTGAAAGAAAAAGCGAGCAAAGCGAGCGCGAGCACAAAGAGGTGAGGGCGGGGAGGAGAGCGAAGCGAGATAAACGACTAGAGAATTTCTTTCTCGGTTCCCATCTTCTACCCTGTTAAATCTCCCGTTTTCCGCTGGCATCCAGTTCTCTCGCGATTCTATTCGCGCGTTCAACGATCGAACAAAAATACGAGAAAATAGAGGGCTGTGAACAGTCTAACCGGAGAGTGCCAGGAGTGATTGGTGATGATCTTCATGTGTTTTACTCACGCAGTCCGGCGCGAGGAGGGTCCATAATGCCAATAATTTTTGTTTTCCGTGGCATGTTCTTGAACACATCAACAATGATGTCCTCTGCTTTACCGCACACAAACTGAGCGTTCGTAACTCCTACAGAGCAAGATACAACGTTAGAATCACTGTTTAACCAACTGAATAGCAAGGGAACTGAAACAAGACGCTTAAACTCACCGTTCAGCTGGGCATTTGCCTTGGCGTCTTCCACGGCGTTTTCAATTATTTCAACACCAATTACGCGTTTGACACTCTGTAACAAGCAACATCGCATCCCATCAGATAAATTACCACGATGATTAGATTTTACCAAATTTAAGGCTTTTTGGTTAGTTTAATTTCTTGCGGTTTATTATCGAAAGGAATTTTCTGGTTCAAAAATGTTTGCGCTTATAGTTGAAAGCGATTTTCAATTATGAGTTGAAAAAGTGTGTGCAAAATCTTAATACGGTTGTTACAGGAATAGTGTATAATGTCAACATTCTCAGTACTCTTGCAATTTAGTCCAACTGAAACTGAGCGGTGCTGAGCGCTAAAACATACCTGGGCCAGGCAGAGACCAAGAGCTCCAGTACCACAACAGATATCTGCAGACATCAAGAGAAAAAAGTTAATAGCTAGTAATTCAGATGGACGCCTTGAAAGGTCGCTTTGTAAACTGACGACAGCATGCACTCCCACAACAGAAATGTCTTTATGAACTCGCACGTTTTCGTCTCAGTAGTTCTTGGTAAGGTGACGGTGATGCTTCACCCAGCAATTGACCTATATGTCCAAAACGCAGAAGCCAAGTAGAGACTGAGGCCCCCTTTCCCCTGCACAAAGACAGTCTTTCACTCTATGTGATGAGCAAAATCTCACAGAACAACTACGTACCAAGAACAACTGTCTCATCTAGATGGTCACCACACCACTCTTTCAGTAAGTCAAACAGCTTTTCAGTTGCCTTGGTGTTAACTAGAGAGAAAACAAACCACACAGGTAACAATAGGCCATTTCCGAGGTGCCTTTTGTCCCTGTGTCAAAACGAGTCTACGTGCGAAACCATTCATATGGAAATATATATATTGTGTTCCCCCTACAGGTTCATTTTCATGCAAATCAAACTCATTTTCATATGAAAGGTTTTGCATGAAGACTCGTTTTGAAACAGAAGCACAAGGTAATTCGCAAATGGTCTTTTAAACAAACCGGGAAACCACGCTATCCAGCGGAAAGTAATTTATGTTATGGATAAAGTTCTCTATCTTTTTTTTTAAAGCAACTGGGGGCAGATGGATAAGACTGGGGACAAGCCTACCCAGATAATCAAATTCTAAGTATCCCAGGCCCAGGGAGGGGGAGGGGGGGTACTCGTCCTACCTTTTAGCAGTTAAACAAGCGGTTTTGGTACCTCAGCACCCTTGTCATTTTGGGAACCCAGGATCAAAATCTCCACTGATTTACAAACACTACACATAATAAAACTAGACTTGGGAGAATTTGGTGCTCTATCAGTATCTTTCATTCTCATAACCTTACTGCTAAAAGTTGTTATTGCATGGTGTAGAGAAGTCTGGAAAGATTAGTACTGGTCACGATTTAGGATTGAGGGTGATCAACTTACCTTGGAAGAAGGAATCAGGAGATATCCTGAACCTCAGGCCACAAAGCTCTTCATAAATGTGCTAAAATGTACACAAACACTACAGTGAGTTGACAGTCCCCTGGAACAATCCATGATTTGTAACAACAGAAAAGATTTTAAATTTTTAAAAAATAGAACCAAACGTTTTTGCCATAGTCATCAGATACTGATGATGATATTAAATCTAACCTCTTCTCCCATGATATGAACAAAAGGAGCTTCTGCATTCCCTCCAACAGCCCTATAAAATATAATACAGCATTCAATGAACAATCCTCAGACACAGACACAGTGCCACTATATTACTGTTAGTACATCTGGATGACAACTTTTCCAGTAACATTCAACAAGAAAGGACATGTTGCATTCATAACCAGCTGGGTATAAATGCTTGGTATAGGATTTACTTCCTGTTGTTACAAGTATTGTTTGCTTGTTTTACTTGCTGCAGCAAAATGTTTTAAAAATGTAATAATGCAGCATACTAGGTCAAAGAGGATATCAAACTCTGAACATGGTCCAAATCACTACATTTCCTTGATGATCCTTGATATTACTTGATAAAGAAACACTTGTCATTTCATGAGGAAGTCATACCTTGTGTGGTTTATTTGCAGATAAAGGGATGTCAGAGTAACATCTTTGCCATCTCCAGTTTTAAAGTACTCACTGATGCGATTTTTTTCAGCTTCTATTTCTTCCTACAGTGAAAAAAGTTTGAAAATACTCTTAATGCATTAACACCATCAAAGTGTCTCTAAAACAGTTTGCTGAATTCTTATTAACCCATTGACCCTTGCGCCAGCCATAACCAGGTGTGATGAGCGTTGGCCTTTGTTCTTCTTCTGACGTCATCACCTTTGGCCAAAATTGGCATCATCTACACTCAAGTTCTGCCAGAAGAAAAGATCTTTCCTTTGATACCCAGATCAGAGTGATTGGCTCAACAGAGCCTAAAATATGCACGAAAATGCTCAGAAATTTTAGTGGAAAACTCAGAGCAAAATTTCCTTCGGGTACACTTGGCTACTCCAGGGTAAGAATTGTTCGTCTTGATGATGCTTTCTTGGGAATTTTTTCAAGTACAATGCAGCTAATTTGACTCATATCCAGGCTCAGATGTCCAAAATGTCCAAAAAATGCATTTTTTGGCAAAAAGCTCCGGGAGTCAATGGGTTAAACATTAATGTGAGTAAAAGAGCTTTTACCAAAATCTCACATGTGTGATAAACTGTTTAATAGTAAGATACCAATCCCCATGCATTTTAACAAAAAGTACTTTCGTCACTTTACCTTGGTCATTTTTTGTGGACTGAATTGTAGGACTGCCATTGTGTCACCATACATGGAGCTCCGAACAGTCAGTGTCTGCCAATAGCTATCAAACATAATTACAGGGTACACAAAACAGCCTAGTTAAGTAAACCTGATAGTATTACTAGATATAACAAGAATTGACTACAAAAAAGGCTGTTTCAGCAAGTGTCTCACTACCTCAGCAAAATTTACAGCTTAAAAGTTACTTTCTGTAAACAAGGTTACAAAATCAAACAAAGTGAATAAATATACATGTACATGCAGTGGATTTGCACTTATCTCAAAGTTAATTTCCTGGAATGCCACTCAAAAAAGAAATCAAAATTACAGATATATTATATAACACAGATCATTTCTAAGTGTCACAAGGTTAATAACTTCCAAATCCAAACTGGCAGAATGATGCATGAATCGAACTGGACGCCACATGTACAAAGAACAAATCCACCAAATTACAATGCAGAACATGGTCAACTTATTCACTCAACAAGCTTCCTTCCAAGTATGATATTGTTAGAAACGTAGGTGCTGACATAATAATATTCATTCACTAACATAGCAACCTACCCTGTGTGAAAACAAAGATCATATACTGGTAATGGAGACTGTCTCACATAAGTCTGAAAAGCCTGCAAGAAATTCACTTCTAATTAGTCAACTATTCAACATACCCCCAGGAGACTCACAATTAAAACCATAAAAAATGTTGGATCTGACCTAAAAATGCAATAAAATGATGTAAAAGTAAGCTAAAGTTTTGGCAACGTTCTGTCTGCCTTCCTCAGAGTGAAATGACTAGATGAATAGTTAAAAAAGATGTTTAAGACATGCTTTGAGACTCACAATGATTTCCAATGACTCACAGTGACCTACAATGATTCACAATGTTGCTTAGTGACAATAGAAATGAACCTTTCATGGACATTTAGGTACTTACAATACCTTAGCTATAGCTTTGGCCTTTTCTGAAATATGAATGCATTCAGAAGGTTCTACAACTCCACTGTAACCCTCTACAGAAAAACAAAAACATTGGGTACATCTCTCAGCAATTCAACAAGACATGAGTCTAAATAGTTCAGGGCAAAACACACATGACACACATGACAGTCCATTTCTCAGGTTTTCTGGCATCTTTAAGCAGGCTTGATTCACTTCCAAACTCAAAATACATGTAGGTGTTCTCTCTCACTGAAGGCCAAATATCGTATTCAATGCCAGTTCTAAAAATTTTGTGGTTAGTCAGGATCGTCAAGGAGGATCGTTAATGATGACTTTCTTTTAACCTCATAAACTATTGTCTGCATAACAACTATGTAAACTTAACTGAACACAAAATTTAGATGTTATTTACTCCTGGGAACTCAAGGGCTAAGCTCAAATTTTACACTTTATATTAATGTTGATCATTTATGACCCTGAAGATGCAGACATTTTTAAACCTATACTGGTATATGATGCTTCAAAGAGAATGAAAAAAAGGCTTACCTTTGTAGGAGCCAAGACGGAATCCAACAGTTTTAGCTACAAAGGATGAAACATAATAACAGTCAACATGTAATCTTCAGGGCTGTCATTAAGTTGCCTGTGCTCTTGTTCTCCACACCCGTAGCAAACTTGTTACTTTGTGGGTAATTCTTTCAACAACAAGCAATTTCACCCATAGCATCAAGGGAAAATCAAGCATACTCAGCCGTAACAGGTGTTACAGGTTACTGCCCTTAATGACAGCCCTGATCTTGAATTACATGTACATGTAATTATAACGTGAAATTCCTTAATTACAGAACTCAGAGATAATTATTGCCTATGAGACTTGTTTGGCCGGGAAAGGGGAGTGATTACTATCACATGCACTCTAGAGTAGACTCTGAATGTCAAGGCCTGAAGTTTAAAACAGAAAATAACTTTTCCTGAAAGAAAAAAGACAAAATATAAATAGTTGTTTACTGTCACCACACTTATTAAATAATTGAGTTTAATACCATAGCAAATTATTTCAATATACTGTATATCAAAATTATTGGGAGATATCAGGGTAAAAGGAGGCATGCAAACAGCTCTTTTCAGCTCATTCAGCTCCATAATTTTTATGCACTGCCTTTGGAATAATGACCTTGGTTACTGATTTTTTTCAAGAGAAATACGCTAATGTTTGCATTTGCTAGACCCTGTTTACACTTGTACAAAGCATACATCACCCAGAGGGTCTCTAGTATGAGTTCATCACCACCAGGAATCGGTAGCAATTCACTGTACAAGTGATGTAAACAGAGCCTTATGGGGCTTTTTCAACTGGAGCTAAATTTGCCAATTAAGCATGTACTCTCTAATCACTCTTACTAGTGTCCTACCTCCATCAGGGCCTTCAGCAATAGTGAACTCACACTTATTACGATACCCATCAAGAACAGGCTGAAATGTTTGAAAGGGAAAGTTAATGGATGGGATGAGGTCTGACTTCATGTATCGTGTCGCCCATCACATTGCTATGGTCGTACTAAAGGGACCCACTTGTAACATTCCATGCCACTGTGAATTTGTGCCCATGTAATTTACAAGGATAGTGGATTTTCTCCTCTTCTAGTCAGTTCTTTCAAAAGTCATCAATTTGATCCCAGTGATGACTGCAACCATGAACTCCCAAAGCGTAAAAATGCATTTTTACCAGTACATGCAAAAATCTGTAACTTCATAAAAACAGATTAAGTCTGTTGCACGACCATAGGAAATGATGCAAGTATGTAAGTCTGACAGACACAAAGCTTAACAGGTCTTCACGACAATGTTGGCAAATTATGGAATAAGGAATTTCCTACTCACCGATTCTACACAGTCTAGCAGCTCACAACAAATTCCATTCCTCTTAGCACTACAAAAATGAAGTCTACTGATTAAAATCCAGCTTATAACTGTCAATCTAAGGTACATATATGGCACTTATCAATATCGCATCTAACATCCATTATGTATTTCCAGGGGGTTCAAAGAATTGGCCTAGGCCTTGTTAGACTGGACATTAAAAGAAGGATTATGCATAGGTGGATCATATTTAAACATCTGTTATGAAGAACATTCCGAGTGACAGGCCACATTGAACACTTCATATCAACCCCTGTGAAATGGACCCCACAAAACTCTGACTTTTCTGCAAAATTTAATAATTATATTTGTTCTGTTTTACCTAAGTCACATGATAATGCAACTATAACTCCGATAACAGGGCTCAAGACTAACTTTTCAGCTTGCTAGCCCAGTGGCTATTGACAGGTTTGATTTACTAGCCAAAATAAATTTTTCACTAGCCAGATGCAGACATTTGCAAACATAGGAATCAATGCTAAAATTATAGGAGTCGCTAAACAACGAAAACCGAAGTTTTCACTTCCGTGAGAAATTCCCACAGAACTTCGCAACTCGCCGCCAAAAAACATTCCTTTCTCTCAAAATGTCAATTCACGATTTCCAATGAACACAACATTTTTATTTACAAGTTCCAAACATAGGCATCGATATTATATATTCAAATTTTCGAACAACTGCGAATTTCTTAATTTTTTGAAAGCGTATGTGACCTCCAGATGCTGCGCACATGAAACATGATCCCTAGAGTTCCCCATGGTTTCATGCATGGCTTATCATTAGCAGCAAGCAGTTTTTTGTCGTTCGTCACTTTTTACTAAGAGAAAAACAAACAAAAAGTCAATCATTCTTTCGCATTTTAGTAATTTAAAGTTCTTGTTTGGGCCAATAAATTATATATAATATTTATTACAGCCAATGTTTTAAATTCTGCATGCTTTGACTTGATTTTGTTTCGTGAAAAATTTGAAATTAACTTTTAATTGGTTTCCTCTGGGCCTCCAGCGCTCGCAAATTTTCATTTTCACTAGCCAAAATGGCTAGTGAAGCGCAAAAACCACTAGCCAAAATGGAATTTTTACTAGTCTGTGGCTAGTTGGCTTCCGCTAGTCTCGAGCCCTGAATGAAGTGGCCTACCTTTCCTGTTCAACCCAGTTGTTCTATGAAATAACAGAAAAGAACATAAATTAGCACATGTAGAAAGGACATAAGCAAGTTAACATGGACATACAATGTACTACTGTTTTCTACAGGCAGTGATCTGCCTACTATTTCCCACACTTCATACATCATGGAAATTGATTAAATATTCAATAACAAAAACCAAAAAGGTACAATGTACATTTCAGAAAGCAAATTAGTTAGGACTGTCATAACAGGCATGTATACAGAAGGGTAACACTTCCAAAAAGTCTTGTTATTAAATTATGTACCGTTTTACTATGCCTTTCAATAACATGCAAACTCAGGACTTCACATGCTAATTAGTGATTCTCTTTTTTGCTGCCATCAGTCATATACAAGTAATTACAACAAAAGAAACTTAAAATGGATCAATATCTACCAATCGAAACCCACAAAGGTGTTTTTGAACTTGTTGAAGTAAAATATTTGTCCTGAGAAGTCCACTAAGATATTGGATCAAACATGTGGCAGTGAAAAAAAGCAACCATCGGTCAAGCACAGTTCATGTGACATCAAAAAGGTGCAGTAATACTGCTGCTTTTGTTGCAGATGTTTTTGTTTATACTGTGCATTCACCATTGTCACAACAAACTTTAATCTTATGGTAGATATTTAGTAAATAACCATTCATCACACCTTCAGCACCATTATGGCTTTCAACTTTCTGGTGAGTTTTCCCAGAATTTCCAACATGTTATTCCGTTTAGTCTAAAATTGGAAATTGGACATAGTAACTTTCAGTATAACCACAAAGATTAGCGGCTTTTATTTACTTAACTACAATGTTCAAGAAAAACCAGACCCAAACAACAAGTTTCTCATCCCTAAACAGATCATAACCAGTTGAACTAAACTGAACAAATATCCCTGTAGTAGTAAAAAAATGCCATTTTTGCTTAAGATCAACCAAAACCTTGATGCACGTGGACCTTGCTAAATATTGTGTAAATCTCTCATATGCAAAATGTTTTCATGGCTTCCCTAAAACTTGAATCTAAATAACAGTCACTTCTCATATCAATTATATAATGGTATTGCTTGTCAAAAATAGTAACCAATGAGATACATGTAGCTACCTTCATTGCCAAAGGCTCTTATAAATGGGTATTTCTAATAATTCTACATGACTGCTGTTTACACTTTAAACCAAATCATCACCATCACACAAGTACCAGTAACAAGGCATTAGTTACCTCCATTTGCTTACTGTAGGGCTGATCCCACAGTGGAGTTACCACATGGTTTAACCTTGTCAACGAAAAGGCAAATCACATAAATATCAAAAATAACGAATATATAAAGTATTTATTGGGCACATTAACTAGTACAAATTAATAAGTACAATTAAGAACATGACTGTACTGTCCTGTAGATTCCACTTTTCACTTAAAAAATGGAAATTACACGAGAGGAAAAACGATAACAAATATTAAAAACTTTCAACTGGAAGATGTTCATTCGCATCTACTTAATCAAAAGTACTGATTAGGAAATATACTTGGGTTGGAATTATGAGCTCCATGCTTGAATGTGATGCTCAAAGGGGAAACAGGGTGGCTGAATTTCTCACCTGACAGAAATAGCAAGCTCTTCCCCCACATCTTCATCGTCCACCTTTATTCTCTTAGCATCAACATTTGATCGTGCTGCATCTGAGAGCATTCCATAGATCAGTGATCGGATTTCATAATGACACAAAAACCAGTACAGAAAGAATCACGCACTTAACAAAAGGTTGTAGAAGATCCCTTCTCCAGCCTCAAAAGTATATTCACACCCTTGTTAGTTTCCTTCCTTTAGCTTACTGACAACTACAGTGGTTTCATGGTTCAAGTGCATTTGGTTTAAACCCAAAATTCCTGATAATCAGTTTACTCTTAGTTCTAGTGCTCTTGTGTGAGCTTGTTGGAGTTTTTAATGTTGAGAGTCAGTGGCAATAGTTATGAAGTACAGTGTAGGTCATTCATATTTCATTTCTTTTGCAATAATTATCAATTTTGAGGTTGATGGCAGATGCAAGTCAAGTCTCTGGTTACTAACCCTGGATCATTCTCTTTCTTGCCATTCCTTCTGCTCGCTGAAGTGCCAGAGGATCAGGAAGAGGCTGAGCAGGCTAAAAATACACATTACATCACCTCTAGTTAGTACATTGAATCTTTCTGCTATAAATTACCACTTAAAAAGTAAGCTTTGATTCAGTTTATGAAGACTCTTCCAGGCCAAAAGCTAAATGGCACCTTCTAATTCTCCAAAACTCCCCTATGAAGATGGTAGCTACGCAGCATGGCCAAGTAATAAAAGTGCTAGACTTAACATGTGAAAGTCAAGGCTTCAAGTCCCCTCCTGACCACCAGCTAGCATTGCGTGGATCTGTGCTAAGCAGCGTTAAACAGTGCTAAGCAGTTCCTAATCTTGTCACTCACAAAACATTTAACAAAATTGCACTGTATCAGCCTCTTAAGAAACATACAAAAGTCTTGTATCATTCATTTTTGGTATCCCAAACTGAATTGGAATTACTGAAATGGAATTTCAAATTCACCCTGTGCAAACTATGCAGTACGCTTTTGCAAAACTTTCCTTATTGAATGTGTATCATACCTTAGCAGAAAGTACTTTTCCTTTCCACTTGTGTCCTGATAATGATCTGATGGCCAACTATAAGAAGAATCCAAACAACAGCAATCACTAGGCTAGCAACTATTAAACATTTCTTACATCTTAATCAAATCAAATAAATAAGGGAAAGGGACCTAGCCCAGACTGTTAGTATGGTATAAACTCTATGAATGTGATATATTCTTAGCCTCATGATAAGTTTCATGATAAATATATCCTACATAGGCAATGCCAAGCTCTAGTGATGCGATCATAAATATGTTATGTTGTAAAACCTATCCCAAAACGCTTATATGTCAGGATTTATGGATGTGGCTAACCAGAAAGTCTTACCCGTCTTTCCTCTTCGTTCCTAAAGAAATTGAAAACATAAAATGGTTAGGGTTTGATTTCATGTAATGAATACAATTTTTTCTTACAGCGCAGCTCGGATATATCCGAACCAAAATATACGCGTAATTCACGTCAGCCCAATACACGTACACGCGTATGCATATGCGCACATATGCATATACAGTATATACGCGTATGCCTGACTAGTATGTATGAGCTAAACTATTGTTTTTTTCTTTTCCTAACAGGTCATTGTTGTTTTCAATGGCTTGACAGCTTGCCACCGAGCGAGAAAGAGTTTTCTTTATTTTGCATACGCGTATACTGTATACGCGCGTATGCCTTCGACTAGACTTATTGCAAAATGTTAGCTGAAACTAACATTTTGCAACTGGGCACTTGACAGAAAATGAACTGACTGAATATAATTAAAAGAGAGAGTATTTTGCTGTTAAATCAAAAATTTACCATTTTTTTTTTTGCCAAATAAAACCGGGGATACACGCTTCAACAATTCCATCTTCAGGGAGCAAACACAACCGAAAGATAACTTTTTTTCGACACAAAGTAAACACGGTCCAAGCAAGCACGCGACTTGGAAACTGTGCCAAAACACACAACTTTTCCTTGAAGAAAATTAAAAATAACAAAATGTGAGCGGCGCACCATAGAAACTTCAATAAACAATTCTTTCGTCGGGGAAAGAGTATTTTACCATTTGAATGAACGGTTT
>Ga0126338_10002888_pt1 | contig 11947 bp, 7 predicted proteins | sample OrbCmetagenome_2_FD_92529 | JGI IMG/M metagenome (GOLD analysis project Ga0126338, IMG submission 92529) | Coral microbial communities from Petempiche,Puerto Morelos, Mexico - Orbicella C C metagenome | ecosystem: Host-associated > Invertebrates > Cnidaria > Coral | place: Petempiche,Puerto... | reverse complement strand
TGTCGCTAGTGCGGATCAGCCCTTAGAACGATCGGCTGAAGTGTCGTAATTGATATGCATTCTTTAGAAAAAATGCTTAAAGCTGCCTCTAAGATGGTGCGTTTTTATCCGAGAGTGAGAGCAGCTGAAGGACCGTCTTTCACACCTGTCCCTGCTGATCTAGCGCTGATAAATTCTAACAAGGCACCTCAAATAACGCGCATGGATCAAACTGAACTTGTTTTTATATTGTTTGTTTGCTTTTGCTGGGCGTAAGTTTACTAACGGCCTTTACTGGACAGAAATTACCAACAGTGGATTGCTTAGGTCGTTAGGTTTCTAACGACTTCCGTTCGCGCGTGCGTGTCGATAACCGGCGTGCCGATAACCGCGTGCGTGTCGATAACCGGCGTGGATGAGAAAGTATATCTTCATTCTGAGGTCAAGGGGACAATTGTAACAATAGCACGATAGTAGTTTATTCACCACTTTATATTTACTCTAATATCGTGACAGCATAGTAGTCTTTTAAACGATATGTCACCGCGTTTTCTGCTTTGATCGTGATATTTTTCTGTTTTCATTCAGTTCAACAAATCAGAATTCGTCATTGTGCGATAAAACAGTCCATTTGTCTACCTTGTGTCAAAATTCTTTGGCCCTGAGGACTTAACATTAGTTGCGATAAACTGATATAAGTATTTCTCGGTTAAAGTTCACTAAACTGCCATAAAGTGAAGCAAATTAATATTAAATCAGACGAATAATGCTTTTGCTGGCATGACATTAGACTCTCTTGGTTACGCTGCACCCCTGGGTGTGTCACCTTTAAGTGTAGCCGAAATATGTCATTGCAGGCATGACATTAGACTCTCTTGGTTATGCTACACCCCTGGGTGTGTCACCTTTAAGTGTAGCCGAAATATGTTATTGCAGGCATGGCATTAGACTCTCTTGGTTACACTACACTCGTGGGTGTGCCACCTTAAAGTGTAGCTGAATAACGTTATTGCAGGCATGACATTAGACTCTTGGTTAAACTACACTCCTGGGTGTGCCAACTTAAAGTGTAGCCGAAGAATGTTATTTTCAGGCATGACATAAGACTCTCTTGGTTACACTACACTCCTGGGTGTGCCACCTTAAAGTGTAGCCGAATAATGTTATAGCAGGCATGACATCAGATTCTTTTGGTTATACTACACTCCTGGGTGTGCCACCATAAAGTGTAGCTGTAATATGTTATTGCAGGCATGACATAAGACTCCCTTGGTTACACTACACTCGTTGGTGTGCCACCTTAAAGTGTTGCCGAATAATGTTATTACGGGCATGACATTAGACTCTTTTGGATATACTACACTCCTGGGTGTGCCACCTTAAAGTGTAGCCAAATAATGTTATTGCAGTCATGACATTAGACTCTTCTGGTTACACTACACTCCTCCCAGGGTATCCAATCGATGGCGAAGATTCGTGTGGTTATCGATTGGTATCGATTATCAATACCAATCGCTAGATAAATTGGTATCGATTTGTATCGATTGGTTATAGATTGACGGAACCTGAATTTGTACGCAGTAATTGTAAACACGTTTCATTTTAATGCTAACAGGAGAACAACACAGAAATACCTGCATGTACTGGCCAAAGAGAATCCGCAAGACCGGACCGTAGGTGGCCGAGCTGTCCACGATGGTTCACAACTTTAAACGCGTTTCCCCGTTCTCCCCTCTTCTTGTTTGCAGTTAACACTTCACCGAAGTTCACCTCAAAACGGCAAAGATGATAGCCTTTGACGATGCACTTATATTCAGTAAAGCTTCTACCCGGACGTCTTGCGTAGACATTATGACACGGAAAGGCAATGACGGGCAAGTGGGTAATTCGAGTACACGTGCAACGGGGTATATTCTTTGCGTTGAGAAGACTGGGTCGGAATTTGTTTTACCAATTTCGTCCCCAGGGCTTCCTAAAAATGGCAGATGATCGGACAGGTAGCGTGCGTGACGTCTGTACGAGGTTGCGACCCAATCGATAGCAATCGATGAACGGTTTTTGTGTGGTTATCGATTGGTCATCGCTTGGCCGATACCAGTCGATACCAATTAACTAATTTTATCGATTGATATCGATTGATCGATTGAATTTCGATCATCGGTTTCCATCGATTGGATACCCCGGAACTCCTGGGTGTGCCACCTGCAAGCGTAGCCGAATAATGTTACTGCAGACATGACATTAGACTCTCTTGGTTACACTACACTCTTGGGTGTGCCACCTTAACGTGTAGCCAAATAATGTTATTGCAGTCATGACATTAGACTCTTTTGATTACACTACACTCCTGGGTGTGCCACTTTCAAGCGTAGCTGAAATATGTTATTGTAGGCATTACATTAGACTTTCTTGGTTACACTACACTCTTGGGTGTGCCACCTTAAAGTGTAGCCGAATAATGATATTGCAGGCATGACATTAGACTCTCTTGGTTATACTACACTCCTGGGTGTGCCACCTTAAAGTGTAGCCCAATAATGTTATTGCAGGCATAACATTTGACTCTCTTGGTTACACTACACTCCTGGGTGTGCCACCTTAAAGTGTAGCCAAAGAATGTTATTTGCTGGCACGATATAAGATATTATTTGGGTTATATCTTGTAAATTAGGTTATTAATATTGGAGTGCACGCTTGCGTCAACAGAGGACTGATAGAATTACTCTGGTTAAAATCAGATTTTTTGCAGTGTTCAAATCATTTTATGAAAAGGTCTTCTTCAGATTTTCCAGGGGAAATGCGTGGACAAAAACGTCTTCAATGATGTTGACAATTTGAATCCTGTTAAGCTGGACCTATAAACATAATTAATCGTCTGCCAGTCAGTAACCACATAGCAAATAGAATACAATGATAGTACACATGAATAAACAACCATCAACTAGCAACAGACCTTATGGTTAGTGATAAGCCAACCATAATATGGGCTACTGAAAAAAATCAATTGTAACTTTTCAGTAAGTGCTTCGTTAATTACAAAACATTGTCTATTCTTATAAACCTGGAAAGAGTGGAGAGGTCAAATTTGAAGGATTCCCTAAAAATGGATCGAAATACTTCTGCAAAATTAATACACCTACATCATCATCATCTTCATCATTATTGATAAACTGTGGTTGAAACTTATTGACTATTACTTTTCCCGAAAATTCCCATAAAAAGTTAGGACACTCTAAATGAATTATATTTCAACAATCCAAACTAGACTGACCTGACATTGAACTGACAAGAAAATTATCCCTGAAATTTCTAGTTGTCAGCAAACTACTTTGTTTTGAGTCTTGAAAAAGCAATCAGCGCTCGGGTTATGTTGCAAAATTCACTTCGCAGCTAGCCTCGTACACAGACGCTTTTTGAGCTCATCACGCAATATCAGAGGGAGGAAGATTGCGTGACGAGCCCAAAGAGTATCTGCGTAGGAGGCTAGAAATCAGCCAGCTTTATTATTTTCCTCATGGGACTAGTCCAAAATATATCAATTTCCAAAATGACTGATATTGTGGTCCATAGTACCATCCTGACGCTTCAATCAAAAGAAAATACCGCTATGCTAGCTGACCCCTGACCCTACTCCAGCAAAATCCACCCAGATCCCTGATGGCAAAAATTAAATTCAAACGGGAAAATAAACTGAGATTGAGCTCTCAAAACACAAAGGCAGCGCTAGTCAGACTGGAACGGCCATTGCCATTCAAAGGACTCATTTAAAAATGGAAGTTCTCTTAATTCCCCTCGGGGTAAATCAGCTGAACTCAAGTAACATAATTTGTCCGTAGGCTTACCACCGTTCTTGACCACGTCCTTTTTGAATAGTGAGCAACTTTAATCCAGGCCGTTCAGGAAATTATTCAAGCGACTAAGTTCTTCATCCTTGTTAAGTGCAACATCCTGATATCAGAAACTTGTCAGTTAAAAATCCCAACTGGTGGGAGGCTGACCAGAGAGTGACCAGATGGCTATTTACAAAGGGTGGAGGAGTTGAATCTGGGGCCACCAAACACAAATCCATTTAGTGGCAGGGAGGAGGATTTGAACTGGGAACCTCCAGATTACAAATCCAGCGCCCTTACCACTAGGCCACGCCGCCTGCGAATAGCCCGTGTTACGGCCGCCCTTCCCGAAAGAAAAAATCGGGAAGGGGATGCCGCCTCTCTCTGATTTTTTTAAACACAGGCTGGAGTGCAAGTGAAGGAGCACACAAATTATTATGGGTAATCAAATGGTGACTAGTGAAATTAGGAAATAATTTCACCGGCGTTTCGTCAAAATTCTAATAATTTTGCGAGCCTTTAGACAAAGGAAATTACTTGTTTCTCGTCTTAGGGATTCTTTCTTTTATTGTTTATTGATTTGCCAAAAATGTTTCTTTTGTTTTTGCATCCCAAGTGATGAAACGTTTTCAATCCCAACAGCACGAAATAATTCTGCTGTCATCTGAAGACATAAAGAGCCTCGCCGAAAAAAAATCCTACTGTTACGAGACAAAACAAAGACAAGCTCTACAGTAGGGACGTAAGTTACAACTGGAAGTTAGAAAACACCCTGTAATTAAAGCCGTACTTTTATATGCGGCTCGTGTTCCCACGGCGTTTCTCGTTCGTCCAAACTTCCACTCGTGTCTCTTTAACTCAACAGAACCACAGAGAATGTTATTTATGTCTGACAAATATTGGACTAGGCTAAACAAAATCCTGCTCAATTATCTGCCAAACTGAGCCGAACGCTGAGGCAAATAATTGTTCGGCGAGACACTGACAAATTAAGATATTTTGCGATAACCGAGTTCAATAGTTATTTTATGACTCGATCTTCAAGTTTGTTTTCATATTTAAACCACTCTAGCTCTTTCAGCTCAAGGAAGCAATGTGCCACTTTTCACACGAAAGCGTGCTTACAATAGGCCGATTCCGATATATTAAAATTCTAACTTGACTCCGAGGCTTAGGGAAATAAAACAAAAGAAATTAATTATTCATCCCTCATCCTCGATGCGATTTCTTTTGTTTTATTCCCCTAAGCCTCGGAGCCAAGTTAGAATTTTAATATATCTGAAATGACCTATTACGCATGAGCAGAATATGATTTGCAGCAAGACACATTTACACGGTACTACGCATGAGCAGGCCATTATTTGTAGGCGGTTAATTGCAGGTCACTTGATGGGCTCTCGGCAAGTGAAAGGGAAGGAAAAAAATGCATCGAATGATAATATGTTCGTAAAGACCTAAACCTACATGGGTGTGGCACTGCTCAGATTATGATATTGAGCACTCGTTTGATTACAAACCATTACAAACCGTATTGCACTTATCGAATGTCCTGCAAATAAGCCTTAGTTTTTATGGGCAAGTGAAAGGTAATTATCAACGTGAAATTAACCGTAATTATCTCGTATACCCTATTAATTTAATTTAAACTGCTCAGTGAAGCGATGATTGTCAAATCACCGCTTCACTTAGAGAGGAAACATTTGATAGGTTGTACAGCCAGCCAAACAGATTATGTTTTGCATAGCGGGCTACAATTTTGCGCGTTCCGAGGGCATATTTTCCAAACAAAATTCTGCACGCGTGAGACATAACTATTTCGTTATAATAGGAAAGCCTGGGAAATATTTAAAACAAAAAAGTATAGATTTGCTCTTCCGTCAGCTTAAGTTTATTTCCTTTTGTTTTATTTCCCTGTGCCTCGGCGAGAAGTGAAAACTTGTCTCATTGGCCGTTACTACTTTGCCCGGAGTTTTAACGACATGAGAGATCATTGCAGTTATGGACGCAGCCTTGGCAGTTACGAAAATGAAGCCTGAAAAGAATTCATACTTGATTTTTCATATTCACTTGCATGTCTGCACCAAGAACTGATTCTCTTTTTCAGACTTCACTTTCATAACTGGCCAAGCAACTTACTTAACTACGACGATCTATCAGGTCTCAAAATCTTTATCCTGCTGTTGAAATATATAATGTGTTTTATTATATCTCAAAGCTGTTTCTGTTGCTAAAATGTTTCGTGATTTATCGCCAAGTGTTCTTAACTTTTATAGCAAGGGTGGAAGTTTAAAACTTTCTTTTACATTAAGTTATGTATTAAAACGTGCTAACGACTTAACAGCGATTTCAAATTGACTCGTTTTGCTTTCGAATTTGAAGCCGTTCCGCGTGAACAGACATCGTTCCCGAACCCGTCAGACAAAGAGGAGGGATATAATAAACATCTTATTTACCTCGTCTTCTCGGTCCGTACTGTAAGTTACAGATCCTCATGTTTTCCTCGTCGATTTATGGCCTGCGCGCTTCGCGCTTGGGCCATGAATCGAAGGGGAAAAAACTCGGTCCGTAACTTACAGTACGGACCGAGGAGAAGAGATAATTGAGAGGTATATATATATTCAGTGGCTTTGCCGCGTTGTTTGCAATTCATAGCCCTTTACAGCTACTCATTTGTTTCGATATGAGTTATGGCCTACAGACCCTAAATAATTGTACATGTAAGTAGTCACGACTTTCGCTGTCTTTCAGAGTGCAGAGAAGGCGCTTAAGGCCGCCCAATACGCGGAAGATGCGTTCAAAACGAATGTTCACAATCTTATGCGCAACGCCTCGCGGCTTGGAGACTCCGAACTGACGAGACTCGCGAACCAGCTGGAGCATCAAGTGGTGGATTCAACACGCATGCGCTATCCGGACCAAGTTAGCTATCCCCAGATTCCCAATGATGTATACTCGGTGGAGATGGCTCACGAAGCCCTGGAACTAGCCAGGTCTATCCTGGAGAGAGTCCGCTGTGCAATAACAAAATAATAGTACTGTTCTCATGGAGAGCCGGGTGCTTGCCATTTGTCAGAATAATCCAGTTGGGATGACTGTTGAATTATGGTAAGGGTTTGTTCAAAATCAAAACTCCAACCAAACGAGATGGCGCATACCATTTGCAATTAGATTTGCCGTTATTGTTTACGGTTGGTGAGAGACTGGAAACTGGAAAATGAAGCAAACGTGAAGAAAATTTCCGCCGTTCCGTTCCGAACGGAAAAAGAGGACTACCTCCTGGAGGTAGACGACAATTTCCGAACAGATTTCTTACTGTTCCATTAGACTTTCAAGTGATATTTCCGGATGTTTGGTTAAATGGTAAGCACCCCCGATCTCAAGAATAGTTCTTAGCAAGTCTTTGTAAAAAAAAATTCAAGATTGTTGACTTTGATAGAGATTCTTTGTCTTGGATCAAAACGCGTCGCGTAAAATTGAAACGTAAGAACGTGCGGAAAGGAAGATTTTACTGCCGCATTGTGTACGGAACGGCAGGTGTTAGTTTTCTTGTTGACCTTGTTTTTCCAATCGATCGGAGGTTTCAATTAGCGCACAAGTTAATATTTATTTCTTTTTGACCTTATTTTTCCAATCGATCGCAGGTTTTAATTAGCGCGGTTTCGCAGTCTCAATCAGGAAAGCCAGAGACTCAATGGTGATCTGTTGAATGTGGGCAAATAGATGTGACATCTTTTTTCCTCAAGGGGAAACTTGTTAATGCTACAGAAATAATTACTTTGAGTTCATATTAATGATTCACTAGTTTTCAAATACGGAACGCCAGCTCTTGGTGATAGGAAGAAGTTCTAGGCAATAACATGTGTTTCTGAGATCTCTATCACAGCCTGTTTAGATACAAAAAACGTTGGGCTTTATTTGGTTGTTATCATCTTACCAGCAATAACGTACAATTACGAAACTATGTAACCCTTTTTAATGATGATTTGTCAAGTTTTATGCCTTTTAGATTCTAACGAGATTTTAATAGAGACGTAATTTTATGTAAACTGATTTCACTTCTAGTGCACTTTCAGAATAAAAAAAAGTGTTTTTAGAACTGATGAGTGTAATGACTGAAGAGCGAGGTAAATATTGATGCAGGCTAACTAGAACACACCCGAGAGGTTGCCACTGAGCTTTATTGCGAGGTTTAAATCTAATATCAGCCATTGCTGTCCAAATTGCTAGATCATTTGCATAATCTTTATGTCACACCATCGGCAGTATTCATACTCGTCTAGTGTCAGTAGGACGATCACTGCTAATCTTCTTTACATATCCAAGAACTTTCAAGGTGAGTAAGGTGGGTCTATCGTTTGAAGCTGTACAAAGTAAGTTGATATCTGTGCCTGGGAACTTGGCAATCATGAACGACCCGTTAACTGGTAGCAAAACTTGCGCATGCCAGAAATTACAATGAGAATTATTGCTTAAGATAATCTGCCTGTTATAGCCTAGTATGCAGCCTATTTTAGACCCATCTATCGTCACAATTTACAAATGTTAAAGATGCGATCCTAACTTGGTTACTTGGTTTTAATGAATCTTCCTTGTTTTTAACTAAGGTAGATCGCGGGATTCGGGAGGGTGTATCTTTTTATAATGGGAGGAGTTTATAGAGGCCGGAGTCATTAAGAAACGAAAGAAAAAGGAGATTAAAAGGTTACCCTAAAATGAACCTCATTAGATTTTCAAGGGGACAGTCGTGCTGGAAATGTGCCGCGTCATTTTAGTAAGTGAATTTAAAATGGAACGCCTTAATCGCCAATCTAGTCGTGAAAATGTTACTGGCCCATCCAGCGGCACATTCTTACTGGTCATTACAAGGAAGTACCCTTCCCCCCCCCCCCGGGACAGAGTGATATCCAGCCCAGTAGTCATTATTAACTGACACTACAAATGTGTCACAACCAGGCTCGTGCAACCTTGAAAGCATTAGATCTGTATAGCTGTAGAAGCTACCCAAGTACATGCTCTCCTGTCGTCGTCAGTAGTATCTGGTCATCACTCACCTACCAACCCGTCTTAAAAAGAAACCTGAGAAACTGATGAAGACAACAACAATGCATAGTCAAAGGCCTTTAGTCCCGGGGGGATACTCCCTTATATGACCCATATAGGTATGTGCGGCCCCAAAGGGTATGGTATTTTAGCAGGTTTGGTCGTAATAGGGTGTAGATTTTGGCCATTTTGGTCACAAATAGGGTATGGGTTTTGCACTCTAATCTTGAATTAGGTAGACAATTAGGCCTGAGCTAGGGAACTAATTATAAGCCAGGTGTAAAAAGGGGTATTGATTTAAGGTTTAGGTATTAAATAGGGCATCGAATTTTTGTTAGGTCATAAATGGGGCAGAGAAAATCGGAGATTTTGGTCTTAAATTGGGTAAGGGTTGTGCGAAGCGGTGCGCACAGCCCCACCCAATTTTTCTGGGATTACTTCCCCCGGGTCTTTAGCCAATGTTCTCTTCTTTGTGGGAGACCTTACTCAAGTTAGCTTGTCTCTTGTGTGTCCTCAGAAGTGAATTAGTGCAGGAAATCGTATGAATTCGAGTGCAATTAGGGATTTACACTACAAGTGATATTTGAAAATTCTCTCAAACTGCAGGAGCCTTTATTCCAGTGTAATTTCAAAGAATTTTTAAATATCAAGAGTAGTGTAAAACCTTAATTGCTGGAGCTTTCGTACTATTACTCATATATCAAATGAGCCCCAATTAATGACAGAGTTCGTATGAACACGCGCGCCCACATTAATTTGCACCGAGTGCAGTGGTGAATGTGCATGCTCTCAGCTAATCACAATTAATGAAGTGATGTTCTCAGCCATGTACCACGTCATGTACTATGTACCGGTTGTGAATGATGTAATTGTAAGCTCGAATACCGTCAGGAGTAATTGGGTCAATAGGTTTCTTTTGATATGTTTAACTCAAGTTGACAAGCTGAAGGATATTAAAAACAGAGATTCGACAGAGGTGAATAAGAATGCTTTTCAATTTCCTTCGCTTGTGTCCTCCAGGCCTCGCTACCAAGCTGGATTTCAACTTATCAAAAGGTGCCCATTTTTTTTTGTACATGGCATGGGGTGCCTGATGGCGGGAATAATATTGTTGATGCGACGTCATTCATAGCTGTAAGTTTGAAGTTGAACCTCAGAATAACGAAAGATAGTTCAAGATGGCTGGGTACGAGCTATAGCTGATGGCAAATGACTGAAAAGACATATCTAAGCCAGTGTTTTGACTTAATTCGAGTGATTCCTCTGGTTGCTCGAGATTACCGAGTTCCAGATAAGAGAGGTTCAACTGTACTCTCATCAGTAACAGACCTGTTATTAATACCTGATGAATTGTTTTTTTTTCCCTACGCGTTTAATTAATCTTTCTTGGTCCTGGTGAATTCTAAAACACTCCTCGGTCAGTTTTACTTAAGGACTTTAACTAGCCTCCGCCACTTTCGAAGCCATCGAAATTATTGCCCTTGCGTGGTGAAGCGAAATCTTATTGCTTTACTGAAGTTTTGTTCCTGAAAGTTTGTTTAATTATCTTTAGAAGTTTTGCGGTGATTTCCATCGTTTCGACATGCTTCCACAGGATTCCACTCTGTCCCAAGTATTGCCTTCATATATCATTTTAGAAATAGAAAACATGTACCATGTTTCTATCGAGTTTTAGTATAAACTTACTAGCGTTTTATCACGAATGATTGGCTACGCTACCCACTATATCTATTCTGTGATAGATAGCGAGTAGCGTAGCAGTGTGCCCTTGTTAACAAAATGACGGCCGCTTCTTGGCATTTTCGAAGTGTCTGTGAAGAGATTTAGACAAAGTTTTGAACGACTAGTAGATTTATAGTAAAGCAATTAGATTATTCGCTCTCGATTTCTATCGCGCGTAGAAATCGAGAGCAAATAATCTAATTGTTTTCGTAGAATTGTTAATAAAATTTCCTTCAAATAACAGTTTCCAATTATTTCTTGACGTATTATTAAACTTTGCGCCTGAAAAAGATCGCTCGAATTGAATTGTCTTTTAAAATTGAAGTTGTGTGCGCGCGCATCAGTTTTTTCAATAACGTCAACTTTTTTAAAAGTCAAGAAACCGTAAATGTCCTTCGTTTAGACTTCTCAAGAATTTATGCATTTGCATCAAAAGTTTCTTCGAAAACTTTGGAAAAACGAAAAAGACGTCGCCATTTGTTAGACGACCCCCACCCACTGCACACTAATGGCTGATAGTGTTCAATGGCTCAGCCAATCAAAAAACAGCATTGCATTAGTATACTAGTAGAATTCTACTAATAAAATATAAAAGTGGCTAAACACTGCATACATGTTTCTGAAGGCCCTTCTAGCTTTTAACATCGCATAGAACAGTGTTGTCGTTTTATGTTCACCATTATTTCAAGGTAACTTAAATAAATTTCATTCCCTCCACCGCTTCCAAATGGTGTCAAACTCCCCACCCGTAATAACAAGCACTGACCGTGAAAACGCTCACTTTCCTGGGCACATCAATTAGTTAAATTCCCGGGATATGCCCGGTCAGGGGGATGTTGATGTCTCTATTTCAGTGGTACATTATTATACGACCAGTATAAATTGTTGATTTGAAACCACTAGTCCGGATTTGATGTATTTTAAGCGGTAAGGACATAAAGTGACTCGTTTCCCATCGCATGAATGACCAATTTCTTTTTTCAAAAAGTTAAAAAAAAGGGGGGTTTTTGTTTCACTGTCCGCTCCCGCTTCGTGTGATGCAGGGTTAATACGCTTAAAATACATCTTCAAGTGACTCTGACATCTAAATCAGCCCTAGCCTCGTAACGACGCCGTGCAAAACCTGCCTCAAAGAAGGTAATTTTCTGACCGACCGACTAAACTTCATAAGAGATCTAGAGAGGGTGATGGGAATCGAAACATTTTAGGATAGGGCTTAATAGGATAGGGCTTCCCGAGGGTTTGTTTTTATGAGGAGCTGTTCAGTTCTGCCGTCAATAACAAGCAAGTAATGAGTTGTGCCACAATATATTTTAGTGGCGATGGACAAAGCCGCTACTTCATGCCTTTAAAGATTTACTTCAGTGGACAATGCA
>Ga0126338_10002887_pt1 | contig 11953 bp, 5 predicted proteins | sample OrbCmetagenome_2_FD_92529 | JGI IMG/M metagenome (GOLD analysis project Ga0126338, IMG submission 92529) | Coral microbial communities from Petempiche,Puerto Morelos, Mexico - Orbicella C C metagenome | ecosystem: Host-associated > Invertebrates > Cnidaria > Coral | place: Petempiche,Puerto... | reverse complement strand
TGCGTGCTTCTATAGTTTCAGAGTTTTTGTTTCAGATTTCAGTGACCTGGCCAGTTCAAGACCAACTTGTGCCACAGAATAACCTAAAATAACCTGACTTTGGGCAGATTGTGACAAGAGCGCCTAAAATAGCATGACCTTGTCTTTATAAGCAGATTGTAGCGATATCACCTAGAAAAGTCACAAGCACCCTAACAGGCTTAACGTGACCAACCCTTTGTTAGCATCTACAATCAATTTGTGACAGAATAGCCTTCAATGGCGTTACCTAGGGCAGAATGTAACAGAAAAACCAAACCTAGCGTGAGCTGACCCTTCACCTAAACACCATTGAAGGTGATCCTATAAGCCAAAATGGCATTACCTAAGGCAGATTGCAACAGGAAAGCCAAAAATAGCGTGAACTTCTCTTAAACAAGGTGAAGCAATAAGACATTTTGTGACAGAATAGCTTAAAAACAACGTAGCGAAGCCCTTTATCTAAACAACATAAGGACGACCCTACAGGTTTGTGACTGAATAGCATAAGGTGTAATATTTGTTTTATTTTTCGAGTTCTTGTACTATTTATGTATATATAGCTTTTTGTGCGTAGTATATCCTTAACTTTTTTCCGATATAAAATAAGTCTGAAATTAGCGTTAGTTTTTTGTGTGTGTGCTTGTAGTGTGCGTGTGCGTTATTTTTTAGTATTGACATTAGTAGCGTGCATATAAATTATATTTTGGTCTGTACTTTAATAAGAGAAAAAAGAATTGTTAACAGTGTACTGTTGAAATAAAATTAAAAATATAAATATAAATAAACTAAAATAGCGTGACCTATCCTTTATAACTGAGGTTGTAACGACATCTTTGAAAACCATAGCGCGACTCTATAAAACCGGTTTGTACCAAAATCGAGTAAAATGGCGTGACTTTGAGCGGACTGTAACAGTCTCGTCTAAGATAGCGTGACTTAACGAATATAAGCAAATTTAAACATTATCACTTATGAATACCATTTGTGACGTAATCACCTTAAATAGTTTGATTTACCGTTTACAATCAGATTGCAAGGACATCATCTAATGATAGCGTGACAGAAGAACTCAAAATCCCGTGATCCAGAGCGGAGTGTAACATATTTGTTCAAAATATCGTGATCTAGCCGTTTAAAGGGCTGATTACAGAAAAAAGCGTTTGATAGAAGGTTATCAACCTTTATAATCAGATTGTAAATGATTAGCCAAAAAGATAGCGTGACTTAGAGGATGCCAGGAACAGCGTTACCTACAATGTGACCGCCTTGAATAGCGTGACCTACTGTCTAACGGGATCATCTTAAAACAGTGTTGCGTTACGAACTCGAGGCCTAAGATGTTATTGCATGCGTCAGTATGTCAGAAATCACATAAAATAGCCTTCCTAACCCACCAAGATCAAAATCGCAAGAAATGGTGTGACCTAATTTCGTATGTAAACAGAATCACTGAAAACAGCATGACTTAGTCTAGCAGAATTGCATGACATAGCGTGACCTAGTTTGCTTGTAACAGAATCAACCAAAAAAGCGTGACCAAGATCATTATGTAACGGAACTGCATAAAATAGTGTGACCTGGTTTTGGGAGTAATCACTCAAAATGGCGTGACCAAGATCAGAATGTAACGAAATCGCATAAAATAGTGTGATTTCATAGTTAGCTCCCAGAACCAATATACACGAAGAACATGACAAATTGTAGGGAATCGACACTGAAATGATGAAGGAAATTCTTTCTTAGTGATTTGTTTTGCCAGCTGTACTAGACATGAACTTTACTAGTACGGTTCAATACTGAGACATAGAAACAGTAATGTATATAATTCAGTGTAGCAGCATCGTCTTCGCAGTTCGTTTACCTTGTTCCTGTTCTGATCGTTCGTTTAGCTCCGTAGTTGTTTCATGTGGCTGACGCGTAATACAGTGTTGGTGTGTGTTTCTATGGTTACACGTAGAGCTCGGTAGTCGATACAGAAGCTAAGCAAGCTGGCTACATACACTCTTTTTTTATAAGACTATTGTTTTAGCGGCTTAAAATATTCTTGTAAATATTAGGGAGCTTAATAAACCACGACGGCGCCGAAGACAACGTCTGTTAAATAATAATTTCATATTTCACCTCCGAATCTCGCGGTACCTAAAGCCATTTACTTTGTTTATCACTGTCAAAGCTATCACGAAACTGAATCTAGGACACATCGATAAATTCCAAATAAGAATTTTAAAAATAAGCCGTTGTGGTTCACGTTCTCCAGGCAACGCAGAATTTGGTCATTTGACGTTGTTGTTTTGCAGAGTAAGGCAAAGAAATGTACCAAGAATTATAGCGCACGTGCACAGCCATTGTTCTCCTTATCAAACCTTTCATTTAGCGACGTTGCCGTTGCCCTATTCTTAGATTAAAGCATATGACATATCTGTTTTCGAAAGTATCTGGTGTCTGGATGGTGTTAAGACGGGTTCCGTTCCAAGTTCGAGCAATAAATGCAAAAATTATTGATTAAAAATCTACTCATAGCACGGTAACTTTGGAATACTATTCAAAACAACTCACTTTAGTTCATTTCTCTAAGCGACCCGCCATTAAATTCTCAAGCATTCTCTCGAAAGTTAATGTCAAACCTCGTAAGAAGGCTTAATGTGTGTGTTATTGCGGTTTTAACTAGCGCGAAACGTATGTGTTAATTGAAATATTGATAACTTCAAGTCAATTTCCCTCACGGGGTCAGCTTGAGAGCTGAAGTCTCGATAAGTTTTTCTCAGTTGTATTCAACCATGAGGTTTTTTTGGTAACTTAATTTTTGCCATTATTGCTCCAATGCTCTGTTGAAATCATCTTAATCATCTTAAAGTAATTCTGGAACCAGCCTATGAGGCACATAACGTCTTGCAGAAATGTTATTAGCATTGATCATACGGCTACTTCTGTTTTTGTTACTTTTTGGCCAGTTTTGCCGTTCAGAGAAAGGAAGAGTTTTATACAGCTTACTTAAAAACATATAATTGTATTGTATTTACAAACTTTCAACGCTCATTACTTATATTCTTTTTAAAATCTCAGCCTCGGGTTTATTCTTAAGATATTTTTAAATTTCGCAAATTTCAGTCTCGATATTCTTCTAAAATATACTTCTGATAAAAAAAAAGGAGTGTAGTATATCAATGAAGATGACCCTGAATTCTTATGTTATCCGTAAATAATGTTTCTACTTTTTTTCTCCATGACTGATGCAATTCAGCGATCTATTTCACCTGAACATAAGAAAGGAAACGAAAGGAAAAATAGAAGCGGAAAAATGGGAACTTATTTCGCTTTGAGTCCCACGCTCAACATCAAAAAATCTTCTCAATGTTTGCTTAAATATTTTCTACATGTCTCATTAAGAGAGTTTAGTTACTTAACTAGGCAATCATCGGTTGTTTCATTCTTATGGGTCAGTTAGAAAATGAGAAGTGCAATACATACGGAGAGAGAACTCATTTATATAGCCGAGCTCGAGAGCGCGTGTTCAAGCTCTGAAAATGACAGTGAATGTTGTTTTTATGCCTGGTCTGTTTTTCGCAAATGAAAGAAAAAAAAAGGACCTTGATCGGATTAAAAATAATAACAATAATAATAATAATACCCAGAACTAAAAATAACTTAATGATTTTATAGCGTGTTGTCTGGCGGGTAGGAGTAATCGGGCTTATGATTTTTCCCACGAGGAAGATGAGTTTAAAGTGATATAAATTGCATTGAAAAATTTCAAGCCCTTTAGAAAATCACGCGATCGTGTTAATTTGCTAATCCTTTTGTAGCATTTCTAAAACGGAAGGAAACATATTCAAGTGTCTTTCTTTCCCGCATTTTAGTTCGGCTGCTTTGAAGCTGAATTCGCTGCATCGGTTTGCAGACCAAAAAATAAAATTTGTGTTTAGGTACAGCCTGCTAACGACATGTGCAGAAACACGTCATTCCACAGACACAGTCATTCATGCTGTTAAGAGATTTGATGCTGAACGTCCCTAGCTGAATAGTGTAACAAAATTCAAGAGCTTTCGTTTGACAAATGATCACTCACTTTAAATTTAACGATGTGATATTCCGGTGCTGTTTTCAGAAAGGGAGACGGGCAAACATTTGCAGGATGCCTTAAAACTGTCAGATATGTTCTTAGATTACCACTCGCAACAGAAACGAAGATAGCGATTTTATAGAAGAATCCCGCCACATAGATAATTATTTTGAACCGTCTCCCCTTCAGTCACCTGATTCAAGAGCAATATTTCAATATGACTTTTATTTTGCTCCCCAAACCGGATCTTATATTAGATTGAGTAAGATTTTTTGAACTCCTGTAGTTGGTCTGCACAGTTCTTCATTTTTGAAAGGTCAATCTCGACCGTACTCAAGCTACAAAACTAGAAACAGTTCAATTTCCACATCGACCTTTTAAAATCTTCTTTTGACACAGTATGAACGAGAAAGGCGGAATTTCACTTGACAAACAAACTCGTTCATGTTTACTTGACTAGAATAGGGTATGCTGATGATCTGTAGTTGTTTAACCTTTTACCCAATGCTCAGTGACTTTGATCGAATATGTGTCAACTGCCCTTTCGGTCCACGGTTTCAAACTTCAAACAGCTATAAATCTCAAAATACCCATCACGGCCCATAAAAGTTACGAGCTACTTGACAAAAAAACCCATTAACTGTCGAGTCTAAATAACATTAAACCACCTCTTTTTGTACCGTACATTAACAAACCAAAATAACCCGAGCGGTGAAAAAACTATGTTCCGTGAAATCAGCCTTAGACAAAAATCTGAGACAAAATATTATTTATTTAAATCAACCGGCTTTTTGCCTGAGGCGAAACTAAATTCTTGAAGAGAAAAATCCAGGACCGTGCAAGTGGCGAAGTAATTCGCAGGTTTCTCCGGTTCTCAGTTTGATTTTCTTAAGCATGAGAAATAAATATCTTGTCTCGAACGGATGCTGCCGAGAATTGTCTGAAACACTCTTGGGGGTCTCACAAAACATTCGTGACAACACATTGAATTCGTGATTTCGAAACTGAAATTCGAACGTAACTTGATTGAAACAAGCACGATATACTGCAGATCGCTTCAGCGTTATTTTTCGTGACACGGGATTTTCACCACTGTCATACCGATACATTTTTTCCCAGTTAATTCACGTCCGCAAAAGCTGTTACATTGGTAATTCAAGTCGCAGTGGAACCTAGACAAGACCAGACAAATATAATGACACATTTTTTATCGCAATGCGTAAAATTGGCAGGGTGAATAGGGCATCGTATCGGCTTGCGTCTTGTGTATGTCCTCCCGTTTTTGCTCGTCTTAATTAAGGGTAGATTTCTATCTGCGACTACGGTTAGTTTTGATCTGTGTCGGGCAAACTCTGTTGTTTTTACTTAGTCCAAGTGTCAAGCTTCACGAGTGGAGAAGATAATTTTTTTTATGTCAAACACCGGTCACTATAATTTCCGGTTCGCTGCCCTTTTGAAAAATTTCACTCCGCCTTCACGGTGTTGAGTTGCACATCGCTCCTTTGCATAAAAAATCAAAGATCACTTTTTAGCACTACTGCTCTCAAGAAACCTATAAACCAATGCATTTGTTTTTGATTCCCTGTTGTGCTCTAATCATTTGCAAATAAAACGAACCGCGCGTTGCTTTAGAAATTTTAACACAAGACTGACACATCTTGATGTCCGGCCATGACGCCCAGGTCACCTTTTCGCCTTCATATCCGTTCCAAGATATTTTCTACGAGTGAAGATCTAAAACGGCCAAAATGCGCAGCTTAAACTTTAGTCAGAGCGTTGTTAATGCATTGTATTCTTTAGAAAAACTTGTCAAAAATAACCCTGATTCACTGTTATGTAAATTTAACTGTAGGCACGTACAAAAAGCCAATTTAATGTGCCAACTTGTAGTTACTGCAGATTCATCTGGTTCCCAAGTTACATAATTTCTCAGGGATTTTTCGTTCGATTCCCGGCTAAAAGTTTAGGTTTGGTCCCCCTGAACTGCCAGTTACTTTTAGTTTGATTCTCAGAGATACTGGAACTGTTGTATAAATTCTTAAACACACATTTGCCTTGTAGGTCCATTGTTGAAGTGGGAGGCATCCAAGTGTGACAGTAAATCCAAAGGGAACCCACTGCCCGAAGGAACAAACCAAGCACACTTAACATTATCTCGTGAAAAAATAATTTTATTGGCCAAAAAATGGAAACATCAAATACGCGATTTCAGCCCAAGGCACAACAGGAATGACTATTTTTTTTTTCTCTGATTATTACCGCAAGACGTTTACAAAAGCTATCATCTCTATCGATCTCTTATTTACATGAGGATAGAATCGTAAATCAAGTTTCATTTGGCAAGCACTCTAATGTAGAGGAACGCTATAAATTAAGAACTTGGTAGCTCTGTTGCAACATAACACACTGCGACCTGGTCTTTTTCTACCGCCTGTCAGATGATGTGTCAGACACAAAAGTTGGCATGTAGAGATTTTTTTTGGCTTTTCGCGGAAAGGGAAAACAAGAACTGTAAAATTCTGCTCCAAATAAAATAATATTCGGTTTCAAGCGCATGAATCGTTCCGTGAATTTTACAATAAGCTGTGTTCTAGTAAAATCGGGTTGCGAGGCACATCGCTTCGATTCCGCTAACAAGAAACCGTGTGTGGTAGCGTGTTTATAGCTTCTGTAATCGAAGCCATGCGAAATTTTGTTCTCCTAGCTGAAAGCTGCCCATGGCAGCAAGTTAAATTAAAATCCTCGCTCCATAGGAGCTAATTCGTCAATAATGTTCCTGATCCTTGAGATCGTTCACTTCCAAACGAGTGTGTGCAGACGAGAGGGAGGTGACTGTGGGTTCTGTGCGGTAGTGGTTGGTGTTGAAGCAGGAACAACAATAGAAGGAACATTGGAGATCGCGAAGGCCCGTGAGGTATTACCACTGACTTCAGGCTCACCGAACGGGAATTGAAAGGCACCGTTTTCAGGCTGGTTTCTCTGCTGCAGGGCTGACGGAGCGACTTGGTTCGGAGGGTAAGACGAGGGAAGCTTTTGTAGCTGTTCCATAAACTCCGTGTAACTGGATGAGACGGAATTATTATTCGACAAGAACTTGTTCGCTCCGTGTGTTTGGGTGAAGCCGTGAGAGGAAAACGTGACGGACGAGGCCGTTGAAGGTGGTGTGGACAGCAGCGGCTGAGTATACGAGTGCAGATATTGATCGAACTCCGTCGTGTCCACCATTAGATCTGTGGTCAGGTCGCCCATTTCAACGTGAAAGTCGATCGCGCTGTTGCCGCTGTTCTGCTCTGTTTTCTTTGGGCAGGCAGGAAAGCTGGATGGAGGACCTGGGATGTCAGACTCTGACACGCTCGCCTCGGAGAACTTCAGTCCACCTTCCAACTTGACCGTGGCTGTGGGGGTAGTTGGAGGCGAAGTTGCTGAACTGCTGGAGCCCGGGCTGCTAGCTTCGTCGCTTAAGCTGCTTTCTGGGCTCGCGCAGTTGCCCTCTTGGCATCCAGATTTTGGCACCAGCTGTGTATCGCCTTTCAGGACTTTCAACAGATCATCGGCTGAGATTGTTGCCTCCGGTTGATCGGGACCGCCGTTGCCTTTTTGCTTCTTTCTCCGCGGTTGATATTTGTAATCGGGGTGCTCTCGCTTGTGTTTCAGCCGCAGTCTCTCGGCTTCTTCGATGAAGGGCTTCTTCTCCGCATCATTCAGCAGTTTCCACAGTTTTCCTAATGTTTTGCTCAGTTCAGCGTTGTGAAGATGTGGGTACTGATCAGCCAGCTTTCTCCGCGCCGCCTGCGCCCAAACCATAAAGGCATTCATAGGTCTCTTAACGTGTGGCTTGTGTTTATGGCCTCCGTTCACTCTAACAGGCAGCGGAATTAAAGACCAGTCGTAGCCATCTAAGACATGATTTACCGCAGTTGCGATGGCGCTGCTTAAATCCATATTCTTCGCCTGAGCGATGTCCGGTTCGTTCTTCTTAATTTCGGGGTTCGTTTGTTCCGTCATGATCTCTACCACCGCAATCAGTTGTTTTCTAACGCTTTCAAACCAGGACTGAGAATTCTCCAGCCGAAAAATCGAACTTCGTGCCAATTCGTATATTGGCGTATAGATATTCAAAACACACATATAATAATATCCTGACCAATCAAGCGAGACAACATATTATGTTACCTCTCTCGCTGATTGGTCGAGCCGAAAACCGCAGCCAATCAGATGGCTCGTGTCAAGGACATAAACACCCGCTGGATGTAGGTGTGTTGAAACCACTTAACTAAGCTCTGTTATTGGCCATCGCCAAGGGATCTCAGAGCACGTGGGCGTCGAAGTGTTACTTTCAAAACCTCAGCAATTCTGTTATCTTTTTTTGTCTTTCTGGAGGCGAGGAAAATTTTGATTGGAACTCATTTCCTTTTCGCAGGATACGTAGGCCTCGAACGCTGCTACAGCAATTCCGTGAGAGTAAATAAACTACATGCCGTGCGCGTACTCTATAATTATCTCGCGCCGTACTGTTGACAGAGCTGGCGCGCTCTTCTCCCGTCTCAAATCAAACGCTTGCCATCCACTGGCACGACACGGTGGTGTGATCTTTGGCGAGTCTTAAACAGTATCAAGTTAAGCCACGGGAGATATTTTTTTTTTACAGTTGCAGTGGTACCGTCTGAGATCATGAAATGCGACTTCGACAGTCTTTTTTCGAGACAACATTTTAGCGTAGGAGCTGGGAAAAAAGGATTTGCGTTCGGGAAAGGGTAGAGAACAAAAGAGGAAAATAACAGGAAAGGGCGACAAATATCTTAGCTGGAACAAATGTCGTAAGCGCTCGTGGGAGATATCAATTTGTAGAAGAAGTGTGCGCGCGTGTTTGATAAGGGCGCTGATAATTAGACGAACCGTTTGATAAAATCGTCCATAATTCAGATCTCCTGCGAGCAAGGTCACTTCGATCTTTCTGGAAAATAGGTCCTGTTAGCAGGGCATAATTAAATTACAAGTTCACAAGGCAACGTATTTCAGAAAGATCGCCAAACCCGACGTAACCAGAGTCTCGTTTTCAACGCCATTAACGGTTGCATGTGTGAAGATTAATAAACCCCAGATGGGGTCAAGGAGAGAGCAAAAATCAAGCGAGTGACTAAACGAACGGTGAATAAGCTAAATCGCAAAATTTCACGTCATGTCGTCGAGAGCAATTCCTTTTTCGCCTCGCCAAACCTCATTTGCGTTTTTTATTCCGACATTCGCGAGTATTTCGAGCTAAGAGCAAATGCAGATGCTTTCGGGGTCAGACCGAGACTAGACGGGAAACATATATCCACCCGAAATAACCCAAAGGCCATCGCACCATTATCTCCACGTTCCAGCGGCAAAATCAAGATAGGCCGAGCTGGTACAGTATGAGAGTCAGCAACAAGCGATAATAACTGACTGATTGGATTACACGGAGATTGTGAGGAGATAACGCGGGTTAAAATCACGAAAAATGAATTGGGTAAGATTTGGAAAACAAACCGATGAGCGTGAATGTTATATTGAATCGCCGCGTGCTTGCTGTGTCTCACATGCACAAACGAGGGGCTCGCGGCCGACGCATTTGTTACCACTAATGACATTACTTCCGAAGTGCAATACCGCACACTTGCAGTCCGATACTAGTCTTGAAGTCATGTTATACTCCGTCACATGGTGTTGCGGTCTCTAGCGATATATCTGCTCTCAGTTCTAATCCAGGGAGTGCTATAAGCCAAAAAAATATTCCAACTAAATAAATAGATAACAACCGCCAGGACCAACGCTGCGTGAACTTTTCAGCTACGCTTGAAGAACTGTGGTCATGAAATATCAAGTCGACGTGACCACGAACCGAAATATCTCAAAATATCTTTACCGCTGTCAGGGTTAAGCCGGGACCTATGTTTGTTTTAAACGCAGTCCCTGTGAGTGTGTTATCACTGCGTAACCGCATTTTTGTTTGATTGTTTATCAAAAGTGCTACTTTTCTAAGGTCACCAAAAGAGATACCGAGAGCATTTTTATCAGTCACTTGTGTGACAATTAGTACCAAGCTGTTTCCAAATTTCAGTTGCATATTTGTCGTGGTTTAATATATTTTTTGTACACACTATTTTTGGAGCAAGGAAATCGCGACCCCAATGTTTTTAAGTTGTTTACAAACTTTACAGCGAAACGTGCTTCGAAACGGGGACATGTGACGCACTTCCGGCACGGGGGAATCAGAGTACGGGGGTGTATTTCCGGTGGCTTCTTACCCCTGGATTAAATCCACCATAATTAGAACTAAGTCTTCTGATGTTTCCTTTGTAAAACTAGTAAACATCCCAAGGAAAATGACTATGGTGCTTTTTAATATTTTCATCAGAAATGAAGGCCATAATTTAAAACAAGTTTGGTTGTAGGTGCTAAAAGCACCATATCAAATGCAGCCTGCCTGTGAGCCAGTTGATAACTTGTTTGCGATAGGCCACGAAGGGAGACAACTTGAACTGGTTGGCAACAAGAGAGCTATCAGCTCCGAAGTTTTCTTGAAAAGAATAATTCACTTCTATATAGATGTTGAAGGTAGATGAAATTAAAATGATTCGTGCGCTGCAGTAAGAATCAAGAAGTGGGTAGTGTTAAGCATTTTTTTAAAATTTGTTTCTCTCTATTACCGATTACGATTAGGTTTCCAGGCATAAATTCAGCACCATTGAGTTACAAGGTATCTGTCTGATTTACAAGAACCAAACGCACAAGTACACACACAGCCTCAAAAGACATAAAACGTCTGCCAATCGCTGTGTATTCCGATCATTGCGCTACCTGGGCTGCGGTTGGTATGTAGCTGCGATGTTTGCAGTCTACAGGTCGCGCTGTGGGCGGCTATTTTGGGGTGCACCCATTTTTTTTTAGGTGTTAATTTTCTGTCTAGTCTGGACTTTCTAGAAATTTCGTGCTTAATTTCGACTGCATAAGAGTTTTATACCGCGGGTATCCACTCCAAACTGCCGAAAATCAGTGATCCTCGTGAGAGAGTAACTCTCTGCACGCTTGTAGCAGGGAAATAAGTTGAATATCACGACAATTAACTTTTTTTATCACCATATCGTCGGTACTACAATTGCGATAATAACATGCACTTCTTAGGACAAATATCTAAAAATTTTCCTGAGGAGTAGAATTCCCTGGTTATAATCAAAGCTGAAATTAACAGATAAAATGTTCAAAAATGTTTCTCTTTGAGTGCATGCTTGATCGGTTAACATCATTGATATCAACCGTTAATACTCTTAAAGAATTTAGAAAATCCTTGATATTATCCGTTTCAGAGAGCGCGACTTCAGAACCCTCCACCTCAGAAACAAAAATTTCAATTCCTCATCATAAATAGTTGTTGGTTTTTTTAAAGCTTAACGTTAAAAAAAAAAACTGGGAATGCCCTAAAGAAGCTCGTAAAATTAGAAAGAGTTGCGAGGTCAATATTCCTGAAATAACAAAACCAGATTTACTCTAGCTGTAATTCAGTTCGGGGTTTTATTTATTTATTTTTTTTTTCACACAAATCTTCTTTAATTAAGATTTTATGATAACGAGTTGCTATGCAAGGTAGTTCCTCTCTTAAATATGTATCGGCAAACACGCAAATGTATCTGTAGTTCCAAAGAGGTTCCACCGAATTAGAAACAAGCTTGCAAACGTTTCCACTCGATCATTTTGCTCTAATGCGGAAAAAACTCGTTGCTCTTGCGTACTTGTTTGAGTTCACACGTTCGGAATTCTCCAACGAAATTCTCCAAATTTCACGTTTCAGAAGCACGTTATTAACCTGTTAATAAACCTCTTGACCTCTTTGGGAATTATGTTACACTT
>Ga0126338_10002886_pt1 | contig 11953 bp, 5 predicted proteins | sample OrbCmetagenome_2_FD_92529 | JGI IMG/M metagenome (GOLD analysis project Ga0126338, IMG submission 92529) | Coral microbial communities from Petempiche,Puerto Morelos, Mexico - Orbicella C C metagenome | ecosystem: Host-associated > Invertebrates > Cnidaria > Coral | place: Petempiche,Puerto... | reverse complement strand
TAATCAACTAATCATAAGCTTTGCGTGAGAAAAGACTGATCTAATTTCTATTGCTGAAAATTGAATAAATAAGAAAAATAGCAGATACACGGTGGTCTTTTCTATTTGGCAGTCGGTAACCACCTCAAGAAATTTGGTTCAAATTTTTAACCAAGGATTTAGCTTTCTGTCTGAATCAAACTTAAAACGTTTATTTGTGTCCGACACAATGTATTGACTATAGTTTAATGCGTGTTCTTATGAGTCCGGGCTCACAAAGATTTTACAATTACTGGGAATGCGCTCTTATAATAAGCATTAAATAATGCCAAAATGGGACATTTTCAATGCCTCACTGCTCCTTAATGAGCATGGGCAACCCCCTTTTTTATTTCAAAATTGAAGTTATCATATGATAAATATTCAGTGGACAAAGTTTGAACAAAAATCTATAGTCACTTTTATTTCATGAAAAGTTCGGCGTCTGAACTGGGCCTAAGAGGGGCTGTCGATAAAACCTGGAACATGGAACATTCCGGAACATCCCGGAACATTGAATAATTATCATAATTAGGCGAAAAATGTGTAAAATTAAATTTTTAAAACTAACATAAACAAAAATAAACTGGTATCAGCTTGAAATATGAAAAGATATTATTGGGGATAGGGGAGTCGGTAGCAGAGGGGTAGGGAGCGTTGGATATTCATTCAACTGACCACAATGAGTGCAGGCTCCTCTCCTCTTTCCCGCCAATTGCGTCTCGTCGCTTTTCAGCACTCTGTTTTTCAACACAAACATGGACAATTCTGACGACGAATGCCAGGTAATTCATTGCGTCTCCTTTTTTTGATCCCTGATTTCTTCAACATCTGAGGTGTTTGTCTGAGCATCATACAGTTGCCTGTAAGTCAGCATTCATAGTGTAGTCCCTATTCTATCTTCATGTCGCTATTTGTCATCCCCAGTTTTCGCGCCGCTCCGCTAGGAACGCCTGGCACTATGACCCACTAAGTGCAGACTCGGCCTTTCCGGAAGCCCAAGTAACAAGCAAGTTGTTATTAATAAACTAGTGGTAATCAAAGATTTATAGAGCAGCACGTTCACGCACGGTTTTCGCTTGTCTGGTTTACTTTGGTGGTGTTCGAATGGCTCGATAGAAAACTAAGTTTGATCGAATGTCAGATAACGATCTGCACGTGAAGTTGAACTAGCGATGAATAGGTTATAGCCTGCGGTGAAAGTATTTTTAATTAATTAAGTATTAACTTGTACTGGACAAACATTTTCCAGGAGATGCTTCCGAACTGTTGGCGACACTAAGAATTCAATTTCAGATCGCCAACACTTGTAACAAATATTTCTAGAGACAACAAAGTTTTGACCAGCGACCCCGCAAGACAGCGGGCGCGTCGCCAAATGTTTTTAAATTTTGTATTTGTATTTGTTTACACTGTCATCAGAGGTCGAGCAGTCCGATCTAGTTTAGACAAGAAACTCGATGCCGAAGAGTTTCTATTTCTGTCTCATGGAGAAACTATTTCTTCATAAGAAATCGTGCATACGCATATCTTTGTATTGACGTAATGAATTGAATAAAGGAATCACACTCGTGTACCCATACTTTTAGGTCTGATTAATGAGTTCGAACGTCACCACCTTAGTTTTCTGTGAAGAATGAAATCTGGGAATAAAGGACAGTCACGTGCTTAAACTGACGGTGAACGGCTGGAAGGAATGAATTAGTCTTCTTAGTTGCTAGCCTTCACTCATTGCAGTCACTTTCATTTTTCTTCCTTTTTTCTTTTTTTTATGTTTTTGTTTTGTTTCTATTTTCCGAGCTGATACCAGTTTATTTTTGTTTGATTTAATTTTTTAAAATTTTATTTTACATATTTTTCGCGTAATTACGATAATTATTCGATGTTCCGGGATGTTCCGGGATGTTCCGGAATGTTCCATGTTCCTGGTTTTATCGACGGCCCCTAAGAGGTTACGTGACTTTCTGCCTTTATGAAAATTGTTCTTAGAAATGTTGAGTCATGTTGAGTGATGTCGAGTCATGTTGAGAAATATTGAGTCATGTCCTGTCGGTCATTTCGAGAGCTCGTCACGCATTCCTACCCAACGTTTAGGAATACATATGACTACAGAAATAATTGGAACGTCTGCAAACAGGAACGTGTAGCATTACAGTGCGGTGAACCAACGATTGAGCAGACGTACCCTTCGTCGACATGTCGACGTGGGACAGTTACATTGATAACCTTATCGAACGATCCAAAGACGAATCTGGCCAGCTGCATGTTGAGAAGGCCTGCATTATCGGATTAGATGGCGGAGGAAGGTGGACTTCAGACCAACATCCTTCTGCTTTGAAGTTAACCCCAAACGAAGCCCAAACAATCGCAAAGTGCTTTAAAAAGAAGGATTTTACATCGTTCATGGTAGGCGGAGTTTTCGTGGAGGGAGAGTACTGGACATTCTTGCGTGAAATCGACAGCAAAGCAGTATATGCAAGGAGATCATCTTCTGGAATAACGCTACAAGCAAGCAAAACTGCAATTGTTGTAGCACGCACAGGCGAGGGAATGCAGCAAGGAAATGCAAACAAAGCTGTTGGAGTGATTGCAGATTATCTTGAGAGTGTGAACTTCTAACCTTAGGTGCCATTTGCAAGCTAAATTACTAAACCAAATAGAACTTGAGTACATTTACCACAATATCAGGCGGATGTGTAAATCTTTAAGTAAATGTTTCTGTACATTTATAATAATGAAACAAATAGTATAATACATAAACCTGTATAGTTATATATGATACAGTATGTTATCCAGTTTCCGAGTAGTTAATTTTTGCGTCTTGCTTCTTAATCTCTTGAAAATGAAATATTCCAAAGGGAAGCCGAACAGTTTGGTTTTCAAAGAAAAGTTTCAGTGCGCCATTAGCTCATCCCTCCTAGTTAATATTTATGCTATTCACTAATAAGCTGTTTGATTTTTAGTCTGAAGATACTAGAAGAGTTCAAGAGGTCACAACATAAAATAATTTTACCTGAAATTGAATTTTTCTGGAAAAACAGAGATCAAAAAACCTTCATTGAGTTTTGACTTATTTTGTGCTCCCAATTTCTGCCACTTTCTTCGAAATGTGAGAAATTGTTGCCTAGGTTGCATGAAAATTAGGTCCCGTCCACACTACGCTGAAGGAATTTGAAAACGGAGGTTTCACCCTGGAAACACATCAAGCATTTCCCTTCCACACTATGCCGGAGAAATTTAAAAATGCAACAATTACCGGTCATTTTGGATTTGTGTTTGATGGAAACTAGGACAGGGAAATCATGCATGATTATTGCGACGTCATCATTTTCGTAAAGCTCCGTTTACAAAATACTCTCCGTTCACACGAAAACGAAAAGCCGGCGTTTTCAAATAGGGCCTACAGAATTAATTATGCTGGGACACAAGTTACACAATGGGACGTTCAAAACAATGGAAAGTCAGGCTGGACTGGTACGAGTTCCTTTGTTTTGGAAATCCCACAGTGTAACTTGCATCCCAGCATAATTAATTCCGTACCATGGGACCGGATCGTGCAAAGGGCCTATTCCCCTGGTTTGAAGAGCGTTTTCGAAAAGCTCCGTTTTCGTGACGGATTAGTGTGGACGGTAGGCCTAACCGTAGAAATAAAGCTGCGTTTTCAAAATTCTCATGACATGAAGACATGACTGATCATTGCAGTTAACAATACTTTTGCATGTTGTTTCATGTTGGTATATATATTTTTGTGTCAAACAGGATTCTGCTTGGACTAGGCATATTCCTGCACAAAACGCGTAAATCTGTTTTGGCTGTGCAATGCTTGAACAGGACATATCCTGCATGCACCACGGGCCACCAGTGACGAAGATTTAGAAAGAGCTACTAAACAATGCTAAATGATAGCATGTTTCTCACACCAAAGTAGACTACTCTCATCTCAATAGAAGTACTTGTATTTTCTTGTTGGAGGTCATCTGTTCGGCAGCGTTTTCTTTTCCTTGTCTTATTTTGATTCTCCCTGGACTTATATGCAAACATTTCATATACTGCACCTTGTCTGTGATTGTCGTTCAATAACTTCTAGGTTAATGGTAAGCCCTGCTTGGATCATGGATGGGGCAAATGCAGAAATGCAAGCCTCTCTTTTGGTCGTGGCTGAGGTTAAAGTTTTGCAGACCTGGTACCAAAGAGGTATAATGGTTTAGTGCTTGAATTTGAGGACACCCCCTCTCAACAACATCCAAAAGGCATACTGCCTTTTGATTCCTATGAAAATTGTGAAGACATTCAGCTTTAATGGTGTGGAGCTTTGGCAGAATCATCTGTCTGATGATGAATTCTTTGGTAAAACCAAAGTGAAGAGTTTCCAAAGAGTTGGATTTAAGCATGTACCCAGCAAAGTTGGCCTCTGGATCAACAGACTGACAAATTGATATTTTTAAGTACTTTAGCCTGGGAAGCGACATGATGCCATCCATAGCTTCAGGTTGGAGATAGTGTATATCAATTTCTGACCTATGAAAAGGCGTTAGAAAATGCAGATTAAGATATTCTAGATGGTGGAAGCTTCCCAAAATTTTTGCTGTAGCATACGAAACATCCGCATAACATTTTAGATACTTTAAAGCGTTGGAACACTTCTGCACTAAGTGTCTCAAAACATCTCTGAACCCTTGCAATTCCCATGCAGTAGGTGCGTATGTCAAGAAGTTAATCCCGCAAGGCATTTGTAACCGAACTGTGTGCAAATTATTCGTATTGCAGTCAAGGAGACGATGAAACATACCATCTTCGCTGAAAATGTTGGCTTCGCCGCGAATATCAGTTAGCGCAGCCTTTCTACTAGAAAGAAATGAAGCAAATAACAGTCGCCGCTTTGGGAATGTCATCATGTGCGAGGGATAATCGAGGTTAACCGTGGAAGGAAGACGGAACGCATACACTGAAGAAAGGTCGATTGACTTCCACAGTGTCGGATTGCATGACACTTGATAGAATCTCCTGCATACTCTGGCAACGTTGCAAATTTCGGCAGATGGAAGGTTTCTTAATACAATCATCAAACACTCCTCAGGCAGATCCAAGATAGAAACCTTCCAGGGCTTATCTTGCAGGGAGCTTACGCTGTCTATAAACCGTGCACTGGCTGTTCTCTTAGCAGGATTTTCGGACTGATCAAAAATCTCGCAGCGACAAAGTCTCCCATTTTGTCTCCTCCATAATTTTGGAGCGTTTTTCAAACTTCTACGGCTTCTCATCTTGTTCGGTGTCTTGGCGGTAACTTATCCGTCCGCCATGATTTCCGCCATGATGCCTGTTTTTCTTTCCTCTCCTCTGATTGGTTCTGTTACTCATTTCCCATCATCCTTAACAAGCGTTGGATATCATGTTCCCATAGTGATCGCCATTTTGGTTTTTCCTGAAAACGGGAGCTTTTTGCACTTTGTGGGAAATGGTGAGTATATTTCAAACATAAATCTTTTTTTCTGAGCCAAGCTACAAAGGTGTCTAAGTTTATTTGTGTCTTTTTTGCAGTCCAAGGGAACAACAATCAAGGACGCCTTGGCGCTTTGGGTATGCTACTATAACTACCCTAAATTTATTTTGGGTTGTCATAAAAGCTAAGCTATTTTTATTGACTTATTAAACTGGTAAATTAATATATCACAATGAAAATATTTGAGATATGTAGAAATTTGCTGCTAAGGGAGACCGTATGCCTTTAATGCTGGTCCGTTATGGCTTGAGTTTATGAATGCAAAAATCAATAAAATATATATAAACTTAACTTGTGTTGGCAAAGGTGAATTTAATCATGTTTGAAATACTCAGTACCACATTACCTTAGAAAGAAATTGGAATAAGTGGTTTTCAAGAATAACAGTTACAATCATATCTGGTGAGATTTCGGAAATTTAGTTGAAAATGCATGTTTATACCCAGGACGTAACATGTCGATCAAAGTCGATCATCGAAAACGTAGTCGATAAGTCGATAGTACTCGATATTTGTCGATAATTGTCAATCGACTAGTTAAATTTGTCGATAAAAGTCGATAATCACAAGATTTTCAACTGATTATCGATTTTATCGACAAAAATGCAGATAAATGTTTCGAAATTCAATTAACCAAACCAATAATAGCTCCAATGACTTTTTTTATGCCGAGTGTAAACAGCTCTAAAGTAAATCTGTATGGCAATAAACTTAAATAAAAACCTGAACAACCAAGTGTTCTGTTATTCATTATAGAATAGAATTTTTAAATTACCTCGAAAAATGATCGATTAACAGTTTCAGCTGAACTAAATTGCGATCTATAACATAACTCGAACCAACCTAGTTCCCAGGGTCTCTCTAGGCGGGGGAGATGAGAGATCCTGGGAACTCCAAGTCGTGTTTCTTTAGGGGGACAGAATGGGCCAAAGTTTAGACTAGATGCGGAAAAAAATCGAGGCCAGCAAAGCAATTAAGAAGTAAAGTAAAGTAAGTTCACATTTTATTTCATCAGTGTTTTTACTCAGTTCAACATTTGACAAATACAAGCTGCTACGACTCTCCTCCCTCTCCGTTAGGTTGGCTAAATTTGCTGGGTTTGTATGCCCCTTGCTTCTCCTTGCACCTGTGACTGTTGTACCAGTCCGCAACCTACGTATGCCTACGCCATACATCGTTTTTTGTATTTCTGATACTTGTCGATTGAAATCGATCAAAATCGATCAAAATCGATCAAAATCAATCAAAATCAATCATAATTGAACAAAGTGGATAATCACAATAAATTGTGTGATTGACTTTTATCGATTTCCCATATTTGTCGATTGATTAGTATCGACAACTATCAACAATGATCGATTTTTATCAACTATCAAAATAATCGACATGTTACGTCCTGTTATACCCTATGAATCTCTAAAGATGTGAGTTTTGGACATTATGCAGCGTGTTTGTTGGCAATAGGCCATTTTTGTATTCTACTTGTAGCTTGAAATGGAACTAGCTTGCAGTGGAGGCTCATCAGGGGAAATTATATCATCAAAAAGAGATGAAGGTCATATGTATTAGCCTCAGTTGTAAGCTACATGTAATTCCAATCCAATATCGAGAATATGAAAATGGTCTATTGTAAATCATTGACACAGTCTACAGTAGGATATAAATTTTGTCAGTAGTAATTGCAGGTTGTAAATATTTGTCAAAATGGTTTGAAGGGTGTCATGCATACAGGTCTGCAGAAATAATGTTTTATACTTTTTTGAAGTGTTATGGTCTAATTTACACATTGTATGACATGGAACTCCAAATCAGAAAGTTCGGACTAGACTCTCTCCTCTGCAGAGGCCTTTCTCATCTTGTCTTGACCATGTGGGCTGTTGCAGCTTGGAGGATGGGTAGAGGGGAAGGAAAGAGTACTATGAATGTCATCCTTTTTCTCACCTTCACCACTTCCCTAGGAAGCCTTTGTAAAGGAAAGAGGGGACTGAACATATATAGCCAGTGTCTTTATGTGGTGTTCTCTGGCAGTACATCTGTGTCTGCACCCAGAAGCCTAACTGGGTACTGAAGAATCTCTGGGGCAGTATAATAGACATAATCAGGACCAAGCTGAACAAGTCAGCTAAGAGGACTCCTGTTTTGGAGCAAGATTTCCTAGTCCTCTAGGTCTCAAGGTTCTTGTTGACCCTTCAGACAGATATCAACCCACTTAAAGAGATGTAAATGTTAAGTGGCTATTGATATAGATTGATGTGTTAATAAAGAGAAATATTCTCTTGTCTTAACTTGAAAGTCTATTGTGACAGCAGTTTTTGTTTAACAGGAAAAGAAGCATGAGTGTAAAGCTTCAGAATCAACAGAAGTCAAACTATATGCACAATATCCGCCAATAGAAAAGATGGATGCTTCCTTGTCTATGTTGTCATGCTGCGAGTAAGTAGTCATGTACTCATTATATGCTTTACATCTATTTTGGGTTACACCTTTCAAAACTGAAAGTAGTTTTGCCTTTGACAGGTGTATGTAGTACATGTAGCTCAAACAAGTCTTGTTCCTGTGACTCAGTGGTGGAGGGTCTGACTGGTATATAATATAGAAGATACTTTATTTCTGGGTTCGGGGGAGGTGAAGTGGGTGGGGATGGGGTGTGCACCCTTCCTTCTTCCTGTAAATTTTACTCCCAGTTCTTGCCCCTTCCTCAGTGGTTTCCCCCTCTTGTGCTTTTTCCATTTCAGAATATTGCACAATATTGCCAAATTTCCCCCCAGTTCCAGAATTAATAGCTGCAATCTCTCTTCTCATTTTTATTCCCACTGTCCCCCTCGGGGTCCTGTTTAGAGAACTCATAGTTTATAACCAAGTAGCTTATGTTTAAGATTTTAAAACATCTTTCTCATCAGTAGTTAAGGTCTGTAGTGTATGATGCATAAAGTATACTGTATTTTACATTGGAATGTAAAGAATTTATTATGTCTGCTGGCCCAAGACTAGGCAGTTACCTATATTTTATCAGGCCATCAAGAAAGAGTTTTGGTCAAGTTCATAACAGTTTCAATTTGCCAGAACCAAATTCAGTAATACATAGTAAAATCTCTGTGAACTTTATCAGGACTACAAGCAGCTCCTTTTTCGTAGACTGTCAAGCACAACAATAAAGAACTTGTAAGGGTAAAAATGCCAGCATGAGGGTGAGAAAACATAAAAAAGAGATGGTTGAGTTCATTTGGATTTGGGGGCAAGATACTTTTGTCAGTGCCATTTTTGGGAAAAGGGTCAGGGTTCTTTGTAAGCCACGAGCAATTACCCTGACTTAAGTTTTATGAAGTTCCATTCAATACCTTTTCATTGAAAACAGTATAAATAGAATGGCAATTGCACGCACAAGCTACAGACAAAAACATCTCACGAGTGAATTACAGTGTACTCACAGCTCATTGATGGTCAACAGTTCCTGTCTTACAATGTTTAATGTTACATGATGTGCCTGTAATTAAAACTGGCACATAGATAACTTATATATGTAATTTATTATAATCTGAAACAAAGAGAGTAGAATGTCTGGGACAAGACTAGGAAATGCCTTCCTTTATGATCAGTAGCTTAAAGTAAATCAAATCATCAACCATGTTTGCATGACAAATTCAACTCTGCCACTGCTGTTATTCATGAGTTTACTGATGGTACTTTAACTACTTAACTTGCAGAAAGCTGTCCTTATCCACAAACTGTATTGAGAAAATTGCCAATCTCAATGGTTTAAGTAAGTCTTCACCGACACATTTTTTTCTTTATTGCCTTACTACTTTTGTAAGATTATATCAACCATGATAGTGAAAGTTAGGCTCAGAATGTACCATTGTAATAATTTTGAATAAACACTTTTTGACTCAATCATAGGCAGTTGTGCAATTATTAGAAAGATCTAACAAACTTACAGCACCAACCAAAATTTTAATTTTAATTTTAATTTTATGGGGTAAATGTAATTTAGGCAAAGTTAACCTTGAGTCAATGCTGGTCAGTGGTTTTTCATCGCACTTGGCCTGGGGCAGTCACAAGCCTCTTAAAAGCAGGGGCTCCTTGTGACCTTTGGTCGCAGTTGTTTGCTTGCAGTCTTTGCAAAGGCTGTTTTGCTTGCTAGCTATCCGCTTGCTATCTTTCGCCAAACCCACCCTTCCCACTCTTCATTTGGGCTTGTAAAGTGTTGGTTGGTAAGTATTCCACTGAGCGGTTCAGTGTGACGGTGCCTGGTGGTTGCCGCTCACAGGGTTGCCATGGATACTTCCTGTGCTAGAACATTGCCTGGCTCCACCAACTTTAAAGCACCAGGGTCCATGCTCATTATTTTATTGATGACGTGTTAAATTAATTTTAATTTTTCAACTTAAAAGTTGGCGGTCTTGTCAGGTGTTTCTGTTAAAGCAAATCTCTCATCTTGCCCTTTACACAATAATTGTGCTGTATAATTTATTGCTCCTAGGAATTTTTATCAGGACTAGGTCATGCTTCATCCTTCTTATTTATTTATTATAAGGCCTTTTGGACAGTGATAATTAACATTTTGTCTGTCTTGTTTAGGGAATCTGAAAATCCTGTCACTGGGACGAAATAACATCAAAAATCTCAATGGTTTGGTGAGTGAACAAACTAAAACTTAACATAACCTTTGCTTAAATAAATGGAATTGAACACGAAATAGAACAGTTTTCCCCTTACATTGAACAACCTGTAATGAATAATGAACTTGTAAGAAAAACTGCTGACAGGTGTGTACAACCCTAACCCTAACCCTATGATTTTGCCTGCCTGGTTTGACCATATAGAGCAAAGTTCAAAAAGTGTTGTCTCTTGTGAAAACCAGTTGCCCTCCCGCTAAAAACATTTATGAAACCCCTGAAGTTAGGTATGGCAGGCTCGACAACTTAGTGGACATTTATGTCATGGGCATGCACAGAGATTACCTTAAAGGAACTTGAGTGCATGCTTGCAACCTAATGGGCGACAGGACACTAAACCCTTGTTCCTAGTCCTTCTAAATAGTTTCTATTAGCATAAGCCAAACAATGACCAATCACAGGCACTTTCCAGATATCTGCACAGCTATAGCATCACTATGGAATTCTTCAGGTTGTAGATATCACAGATGTCAAAGAAAATATTTAAAAGAGATAAGGGTGAATGGCTATCTTGACAAAGAGGCTAAGTTTTCATTTAACATGCATTTAAATTTGAGAAGTGTGCAAATTGTGTCCTTAGGAGGCTGTTGCAGAAACACTTGAAGAACTTTGGATATCCTATAATAACATTGAAAAGCTAAAGGGGATTGGTGTACTCAAGAAACTTAAGGTAACATACATGAGAAAATATTTTTTCTAATATTTATGTAAGCTTAGAGAATCTGGTGTTGTGTCGTTGTTGAAGTTGATGGATTTGTTTATTCTTGTTTCTCGTCAACTTTCTGTTTCACAATGTATTAATGACTGGTAGGAGAAAGTTAGTATTATATTTCGATTGTTCCTGTGAAGGTTGGCATCTACATTTATAGTCATACCTGCAAGTAGTTTGTGTCTTTTCTGAGTGTAGTGTGTCCTGCTTGTTGGTAATGCTCTTGCACACTTCAAGCTACAATACTTAGCATATTTCAGTGGCAGATCCAGACCTTGAGCCAAAGGTGGGGCCCGGTTTTTTTCCTTGCCCTGCTGGGTTTTCTTCCTTCTGTGATTTTTTTTACCCAAAATAGGAGTGGGGGGACGGGCCCCCTGGGCCCCTCTCCTAGATCCGCTACTGTATTTACTCCCTCAGGAGGGGGGACTCCAATGTAAAAAGGAGAGAGGTGCTTGTCATACCTTAAAAAGGAGTTAAAAAGCAGTTTTATACCTCTTAGGGTGTTCAGCATTGAAAGTTCCACAGCGGGAGCTTTCGCTGTACCTTTTAGGGTATTGAGCGGAAAAAAAATACGACAGGAAATATTTGACCGAAAACTTTACAAGTGGAAGGTATTCGATGCAATTGTCTTTATTGCTATTAACATCTTGAAAGTATTTGTTAATGTGTTGTTTTAGAATTGGTACCTCTTAGGGTGAAAAACGTTTCAAGCCACGCCCACAAAACAGGATCTTGGTACCTCTTAGCGGTTGTTTTCAAAATTTCCGACGAGCACCCTCATATTTTTTATATGAGATTCTCCCCACCGGGATTTACTCCAAGAAGCACCTCCTCCAAATAAGTGTGTTAATGATAGCAAAAATATACATATCAGTCTCAGCTGATGTGTGATTTGTGTTTTTGAATTTTATCATTTTAGGTTCTGTATATGTCAAACAACCAAGTGAAGTCTTGGGAAGAATTTCAAAAACTGGTATGTTTATCATAACGAATTTGTTAACCAGTGAGCATCTGCTAGATACTATTATTGACTAGCAACTAAAAATGAGAG
>Ga0126338_10002885_pt1 | contig 11954 bp, 6 predicted proteins | sample OrbCmetagenome_2_FD_92529 | JGI IMG/M metagenome (GOLD analysis project Ga0126338, IMG submission 92529) | Coral microbial communities from Petempiche,Puerto Morelos, Mexico - Orbicella C C metagenome | ecosystem: Host-associated > Invertebrates > Cnidaria > Coral | place: Petempiche,Puerto... | reverse complement strand
GTGTGGGGGGGGGTGGGTGGGGGGGGGGGGGGGGGGGGGGGGGGGGGGGGGGGGGGGGGGGGGGCCTTATGTCACCAAAACCATTCAGTTTTGGCTCCTGTAAGTTGACAAGACGGGTCTGTTATTAATCAATCTTCATTTGTCCTTTTTGCTCCATGCAACACGTAGGTTCTCCAGCTGTATTAAACTAAAACCCAAACAACTGGCCAATCATCTTACTGAATCATATTGATCATCTTTATTTAATCAATCTCTCTTTTAGAAATTAAACAGTGTCAATCAAAACTCACAGCTTAACCTTACAACTTGTCCTTGAATGCATCAGAAAAAATGTAATCCAACTCTTGATTAGTTTTTCATTTCATGCAGGATTTGCTGAGCAAAAGGGTAGACAGTAACATTGTGTTCCCCTTGAACATGTTGCAAAAAATATATATTTTTTAAATTACAGTCCCCTTCGTCCACTTCTATTTCTCGACTAGTCCGCCTGCTAGTAACTAATGGGCTAACTAACGCTCAATTACCAGCAGTCGTGAAGAAACTGGATCTGAGAGATTGGCAGAAATCGAGACTACATGTAGCTAGGCGGGTGGGGGAAGTGGAGGGATGTATTCCCCAAAGCTTTTTGGCAGGGATGTGCTAGTAACTGCTGAATATACATGCAGTCCTGGAGGCCTTAGTGGTCTCTGGTGAAGTCGTCTTTGTCTGGCTATAATGGGCATCAATTTTGTTATATGATTTGGATATGTAGGGTTGTCTGATCTTTTGTTTTGTTTTATTGCAGACATGTTAAGGACCTTATTATTCTAACAGTGATAACTCAAGGCCTTGCTATATTCACAGACTGGATGTGGCTTCTTATGTTTCTGGTGAGTGCATTGCTGATCGTCGAACGTCTGGTTATTTGATTTTCTGTCATTTCTTTCTCTTTGAATGCATCCAGACACGTTCATCCCAACAATGACTAACATCTTGCTTCCATTCAAAACATTGGCACAAATCTTGGGACAGGGGACAGGGATTTCATTAACTTGGGCCAGTCACCGGGCAAACTGACCGGCTGTGAGGACGATTTTGCCCGCCTGGTTTGACAATCTAGAAGAAAGTGTTTCATATATTATGATTTTCAGTTCAAAACGTTTTGCTGGCCTGTGAAGATCAGTTACCCTCCTGCTGAAAACGTTAATGAAACCCCCGTATAGTTCAGGAGAATTTAAATTTTGCCCCCCCCCCCCCCCTCGTTGTCTCCTGGGTTTTGCTTTAATATAAATCTGCCTTTTCTATTCATAATTTTATGTTTGATAAAACTTAATGGTCTTTTCGGAGGAGGGAGGCAGGTGCCTCATACAAAACGTTTTGATCGTAGCTCTCAAACGTTCTGAAAATATTGTTCATACTTGTCAAACCTGACCTGTAAAGTCTGTACCTTCCTTGTTTTGTTTCATCTTTTCTTCTGAAAAAGCTAGTGAATATTGGGTTGCAAAGAAACTCGTGAAGTGGCGAAAGAAGACAACGCAGTTTCTCCTACCATTCCTTTTTCGCTGCGTGACTCCTAGCTTAATTTCTTTCCTTGTTTTTAGAGGACGGAAGACTCTGACACTAGGGTTGTAGGTTACAAGCTAAGTAATGCGGTAGCATATTTCAAAAAAAAAAATGATGACTGTATTTACCGTGGAAGACGAATATTAAAATACGTCTAAAATGAATGCTTTAGTAATCAATTAAAAATAATGATATATAATGTATTTCATAGGTGAATTCCGGCACACTCGTTTTGTTTCTTTATCTTTCACTACAAAAATTTCTGGAAATTTTGGTTGTTTTCGTAAATCGAAAGAGCTATTTTGATTTGCCGACAGATTATTTCCGGCAAGAAATGTCTCATGTGAGTGTTGTTTAAAAAAAAAAATTGAAACGAGGAAACATTGTTCAAAAATCTGCTGGATCATTATTTCCCAAAACTGTTTCCTTGGGAGCAAGTGAGGAAACATTTGTAGCGGAAGTAAAACGTTTCTTGGAAAGATATTAAAAGGCATTTTGGCTACCGCAAAACACGGTAGCAATGTTTCAGTAACACGTGATCTTCGTAGTACGAAGCTCTCGGACTAAATCGAATTTGATTTCACCAGCCAATATAACAGACATAACCTGGCTCGTTCCGCGAGCGCATAAGATGAACCAAATCCCGCATTATCGTGCACCATGATTGGATACCCAAGGCGGCGAGATAGAGTTATGTTACTAGCTCTGGATTACCTGCTGTTTCCCGCAAGAAAATAGTGTTCTTTATGCCATATAATAAATCCTTTTATTATTGACCTTTAAATGCAACTACACGCGTATGTATCACCACTTTTGGCGCGTTTATTTGATTGTAACAACCATTCAGAAGTAGTCTTGCGAGAAGTTTGTGGTAAACCCTACACGCTTGGAACGCTGATTCAAGTGAAACCCACAACCAATCGCAAACAGTCCTCCGAGCGCTTCGTGCTTCATGCGTCACGCTTAGAACGCCTCTTCTGATTGGTTTATTTGAGTTGAACTACCGATGACAGTCATCCTTGAGCTTCGTGACTGTACAATCAGCAGATCTGAGCGAAACAAGCAATAGCACGCTTTTTGAAACTTGTACGCTGCACTCACTCGAAGAGACTTTGTTTATGTCCCTTGCAAGTAGAAATCGCTAGTAACACCTTTAGAAATTCGATGGAAAGGGCTCATCGAATTCTTTGTTTATATTGCGACTGATATCTGATTGGTCCATTAGCCAGCCAATAACAAGCAAACTTCCATTCTTCCTGCTTGTAGCTAGAAACGGATCTTGTGATTGCGTGAAATCCACGAGTAAGTTTCACTTGATGCGTTTTCATATCTTACGGATTTGTTTGCACTGGCGAGGATTACCAGATCATGTCTACTGAACAACTGTCAAGCTAGATTTTGACTAGAGAATTTCTTACGAAAAAACTTATCAAGTCGCGAAACGTGCGCTTTTGAATAGTATTTTTTTCATTATGTTAAGAAACGGTGGCTAATTTGCATGCTATTATTTTAGTTCAATAGCCCATTTCCGAGTTGCCTTAAGCCTCTCTATCAAAGGGAGGCCTGGTGCACAACTCTTCATCTGAAAATGAGTTTAATTTGCATGCGAATGAAATCGCATTTTCATATGAGAGCATGGACACCAAGACTCGCTTTGAGAAAGATGCTAAAGGTAATTCGGAAATAGCCTAAAGATTTAGTTTTAAAAAATACTCATTTTTTTCTCTGGGATTAATTTCAGGCACCCTGCAGGGCTATATACTTGTTATGGGTGTATATTCTAGCCCCGTGGATATTTGCCCAACCTGACGAGACAGAAGTGGACCCAAAGAAACAGAAGAAAATGGAAAGAAAAATGAAAAGAGCTGGAATGATGTAAGCTATGAAGAGACGTGATGGTCAGATAAACAGTACTTCTTCAAAAGAAACACGCCGCACTGATTTGAAGCACAGAATATTTTTTTTTATTTGTGCGCTTCGTACTTTCATCTTTGTAAACTGCTCCAAGACTGAAGTGGCTCTTTCAATTGGGCAAGAACATATCACGTAACCTGCCCAGCAATGTCCCCGGGGAACTACTCTCAGTAGACACCTCGAACGCGGCCGCGCCATGCGCCTTGACATTGCGGAAAATTTTGTGGGTGTGTCGCGTCGACTGGAATGATGCTCATGGATTTCTGCAAAGCGGAATTATTTTGCCTTTTTTCAGTCGTGAGGTATAAGAAAATACCTATTCACTGGATCTCCAGGCAACATTAAATGTCAGTTACCTTCGAAGCTCGTCATTGGTACTTAGTGATAACGACTTATTTGATACGTGGGAAGAAAAAGTACTCGTGGGTAGCTTTAAAGAGTGCGATTTGTTTTATAGATGCCTTGAGCGGAGTTATTTAGTATGTAAATGTTTTCTGGCGTCTCACTTAGAATATAGTCCGTCATTTGATATTTTTAATATTTATGTCAGAAACACAAGGTCTAGAACTGCAAAGAACTCCTGCTCTCAACATGTCCTTTCTAGTTAACTCGGCGTCGTTCGTTCAGGTGGGAGAATGTTTACCCATTTGAAATTGTAGTGAGAAACCCACGCACACAGTTGGAAACTCCTGATCGTGAATTCCCGCACGCCGTTTCTTTGCAACAGGTGAAAATCAACAGGTGAAGTAACAATTTAAGATCTGACCAAAGTGAAACAGGCGTTGAAAACAAGTCACCTGGCCTCTTTCGTAGGCTTCTTAAAAGTGCATATACCATTAAGTCCAGACTGCACTACGTCGGAGAAATTTGAAAACAAAACAATCAACCGGTCATTTTGGGTTTGTGCTTGAAGAAAATAAAGCTTCGTTTTCAAAATGGTTTCCCTCCATACTAAAACGTACAGCAGACGTTTTCAAATTTCTTCGGTTGGAAGAGCGTTTTCGAAGAGCACCGTTTTGGAGACGGATTAGTGTGGACGGAAGGCCTAACCGGAGAGGTAAAGCTGCGTTTTCAAAATTCTCCGTTGAAGTGTGGACGGGACCCGACTTGACGTTTTCTTAGAGAACTTCCTCTTACACTTCTGACGACTGAAATAAACAAAATGCTGTTTAATTTGTAGTGAGCTTGGAAAGTCTTCCTTTTCTTCATCAACAGCTGTTGCTGAGAAACGAAACCAGCGTGGTGTACATGTCTTCCTCAAGCGTTGCTTGGCAATACTCACTATTTATGTTCAAGGAACAATGCAACGAAAACGGTCATATTTCGCTTTCGACCACGCAAAAACCAAAAGGGAAGAGCAAAGCGAGTACTGTCAACAGGAAACTGGATGTCAGCTGAAAAGGAATTCTATTTGAGCTTTTTTTTTATCGAGCAACGAGAATACGAGGAAAAATATCGCGAAAACTGTACTTTATATCTCGCAGTTGGTTTTAACGCCTTGATCGCTTCCAATGCTCAATGATCCAGACACAGAAAAAAGCTGATAGATTCTTCCCAGTACAAAATAAGTATTATTTCCCCCTGTTTCTCTGAACACGTACGTCAGCTTCGTTAGAACTGTGACGGCATAGCATGTGTCAGCATTCAAAGTGAAAGTGAAAGTGGGTGTCAACTGGGTGGGTGTCTCGCCCGCAACCAACGCTTGTTCCTAGATCCCTCGTGCGAAGATGGCCACCGGCTCTAACGTTTACTTAGACTGTTAGAAACAAAACGCTCTTTTTCTCGCATTTGCAATTTCAATCAATTATTTGAATAATTTTTTAAATAGCCATGGTTAATTTTGATCATGTCAGACTGTCGCTTCTGAAAATGAAGTAGAATTAAAGAATCAGCCACTGTTTTTTGTCGTTCTTTATTTACAATAATTCTCTACGAGAAAGCAATTTTTTTATTATAATTTCATAATTATTATAGCCAACATCAGCAGGAATGCAAGCTTGAACTAAAATAAATATTTTATCTTAAAACAGATGGCGCATATTTCTTCGCGAGTTTAAAATCAAACTTTGTCTACTTCTCCATGGCTATCCATGTACAGACAAATCTTTGAGATTTTTCATTCAGTTTTTTCGCTTTTTTTCGTCTACAAGATCGTTCCTTTTTTCAGAATCCTTGACGACAGTTCAAACTTGATTTATCGGTTCGTCTGATCCTGGCGTATCGTTGATAATAACACTTATCTGAGGCAAAGTTCGTTCGTGTCGCGAGACCGCGATATTGGACACTTCGTCACTGTTCATATTGACGTTCGACACGGGCGAAGATAGTCGGAAATTCGCGTCGGTCGGGATAATAACAGGCAGGGTTGTACGAGTCAGCGTTTGAGCGACAGAGCTGATATTGTTCAGTTCCATACTGTTTAAATTACTGTCGCTGTTCGCCCTGGGCCTACTGTAGTAATAAGAAAGGCGCCTCGCTAACAATCGCTTTTTCAAGCTCTCGAAAGAGGTCTTCACGTGCCATCCATTGATCATGGAGAAGAACACGATGTTCATGAAGAAGAATCCGAGAGGAACGTACTCTAATGACAACGGACTGTGACTCGAAAGAGTTATCACCAGCAACACCGTCGGACAGATCGCTCTCAGAAGGATGGTCACTAGCAGTCGCAGCGTAGATACACAGAGGAAGAACCAGCTGTTTTTGTTCACGCCAAGCAAGCGAAGCAAAGAGTTTAAGTCGAAAACAAGAACACTTCCTTCGAAGAGCAGCCCGATGACTCCAGAGATGGAGTTTTGTCTGTACACTATTAACACCCCGTAAGCTGTCGCCGTTACAAAATGATGTAGAAGGTTGATCTTGTACAGTGGATGCTCCTTTCTTAGCAAGAAGTCCTGGAAAAATTTGTACACGTAGTTGCCGAGATAGACAGAGAAGATGACCAGGAAAGTTGTGGGTGTGTTTCGAAGTGGCTTGGCAAAGGTGTCTTTTAAAGAAGTTAAGTACAATCCACAGGAAAAGAGAAGGATGGAGAAAACGTGGTCTCTAAACCTGCAGAAAAGAAGAGCAAAATATATTTTTTGTCATTTCATTGAAAAGATTAATACATGAACCTGTGTTGTAATTAAGCCATAAACTATTTTTTCTATGCGTTTACCAGCGCAATAGAGCAACGCGGGATGTTGGGAGACACGAGAAAAAGTTGAAAATAACGACCAATCAGAGCGCGCGCAGTATCTCAGTTATTTTATCTAAACACAAACGAAAAGTGAAATAATGGGGACAAGGAAGTTAGGTCAACGGGTTCCAATATTCGTCTTTTTATCTGACGCGCTCCGTATTCGTCTTTAAAGCATAATTTAATTTTCTTTGAGTAATATATAAACTCAGACTGAACTAGTTCTCCTGTTGTGCTATTGGGCAAGAGGTAAAATTCCCACGGTACGTGATGTACTCCATTGGAGCGGCAATTATCTCAGTCGCTTCAGGCTGTAGTAACCACTTTTGTGGGTGACCCCGTTTGAGCAACACTGAATCTTCTATTTAATTAATGTAGCGGACTTAGGTAAACACTTGCAAGGATGCATTTTAAATATTAAAAGATAGGCGTAAAGTTTATAAAGGAAACTTAAATCTTGCGCGAAGTATCTCGAAAGTGGCGTTATCAGCAGCCAGAAGCGCAACGTGAATTCTGCTTCCGTGAACGGGAAAGTAAACGAAACACTCAGTATTGTAATAAAAGGACCACCCGCCAAATCGCCGAATTAGTTCAGAATTGTTTGTCTTGGAGACCAGTTCTTGCTTGAAAGCGGCACTTACGCCTCTTTCATGTTAATACAGCAATTCGAAAATGAAAACGTGCTTCGAAAAGTAAAATAAAAGGACACATGGGATCTGAACTACAGCAAGCCACGTGTTTGGTGAAAACGCGCGAGGAATATTAGCGATTCCGGATATTGAAATTTGTAAGTTCCCCAAGAAATCGATCTCTCGCAGAGTGGCCTTTTTGTGTGCTAAGTCCTGCCTCCTTTTGGAATTTTTTAGCCTACATTGCCTGAAATTACTCTGCTACAACTACAAAATACTAAAACACTGCAACTCCGAGACATAAGGAAGTATTAATGCGAAACCTGGGTCTGTTTCATATGGTAGAGCGATTCGCTTTTTCAAAGCATCGAGCAAAGAGCAGCAATATAATATTATTATTCCTTATTGATAACAGAGAGGCTAAATTTTTAATAATGACTTAGTTGGGAAGCTTTGCTTGTTAAGTCGCATTTCTTGATTATTTCGCTCTTTGTGTTTCAGCTCATCGAGTGAAAATGCGTAGAGACTAGCCCCAGAGGCCGGTGGTCGGGAAGAATTCTTAGATAATTATTTTGAACCGCAGAGGAAATCAGCAGTGACTAGCGAGAAGCGATCGAAGATACCGACTTCGTAACGAGTCGGTCATTAGAAAGACGTATAACAGTTTTAAAATGGGAAAAAAAGTATGCATGTCATTATGTTTTCTTTAAATAGCCATCGAAAACCGCAACCTGCAGAACGTGAAACAACTAGACGGAAAAATCTTACGAAAGTGACATCAAAATGCTTACCGGGTCAGCTGGTGAATCGAAAGCGACATATCTGGTTTCCTAAATCTAGTTTATGTTATCACGTAGCAATTGAGATAATCCAGTAGATTTTGTCGTAAAACTATAATGCTGTTATCTGCCAACATCACAAAATTGTCTTTTTTGAATTTTCGCGGACAACAGGAAGTACTCCAAAATCTGTTCGCAGCGCGCGCGCTGTAAGTTGCGCTCGTGCAACGCACGGAAACGCGCGCGTTGTATGTTCTGAAATCATATCGTTTTCTAGGAAAATCCTAAGCTTCGCCGAAAAGGAGTAGACCTCACTGGCTTTAGTTAAATCACTTACAAGACGCTCTATTTTTCTCTCAACTCACGACAACAGAGAACATAAAACAAACCTTTGCGCATCGCTCAAAACAAGTTTGAAAAAGTTCAGTTGCAGTACTTACAGTTTTCGGATGAGACTTGGTTTCTCTTTGTAAAACTTGACCAGCCGTTTAGCGGTTTGCTTCTCTGACTTGGAGAAAGGGAATGTAACCACTGGAGCGAAGAAAAAGAACACTCCAGTTGACAAATTGATTGTAAGAGATATTACCACGCCGCAGACTATCGATGTAGACATTATAAGTTCCAACAAGCATGGCCCGCCGAGTTGTTGTAGTCCGTTATATGTAGTTCACTCTTTGGACCTCCAACCGTTCGCCATAGTCATTTACTTGTACGGAAGACGATGAAGTCACACAGGAACTGGGAACTGCTAAAGTTCTATAATCATTTTTTTTCCCAGACTAAACATAAAATTTTCTCCTTGAGGTCGAGGCACTGTCTAGCACGACCGCCGAAAGTGAAAATGCGGCTATCAGTTTTCTTTTCGGTGAAATTGTTTTCGTTCCTTTTTCAAGGAAAAATATTCCCCTCGTTTGCTATCACTGTTTACTGCTCGGGTCGGTTTTCTTAAGCATTCAAGCGTTGCCGGCGTTGGTATAAATATACGGTATGTCATTATTCGTTTCAGTTCAACTTCCTGTAGTTAAGTCATAGCATAAATCATGTAAATTACGGTTATAGTTCATATAATCAAGCGTTTTAAGTGTAGTTTCAGAAGCGCTGTCATCGATTGGCTTAAACGAGATCATCTTGACCCAAGTTCGTCATACACCGGAAGTAAATTGCTACTCGTTGTTTTCATATCCGTGTCGGACCGCAGAGTAGTTTAACAACGGAAAATGTGAAGCAACATAGATAGCTCGGAAAATCATTTGTGGCACACTTTGCGCTGTGTAAATCACCTTGAATATTTATTAGCCCGTAAGAATCAAGAAGAAGTTTCTGAAAATCTATCCAAGGAAAACATACAGCTTGTGAAATTCGAAAGCAGAGCGACATCCGGTGCACTAAAAAACCATGATGCCAGGTAAATTTTCACCGGTGAAAACAGCAGTAATTCGCTTGTGTGCTCGACGGGTTTCAGATGTTAGCCTCAACGGAAGTTCAGCGCTGATGAATACAAGGGAAGTTGAATAGGATTGGCCGAGCGTAATAAACGAACTGAAACCCAACAAAGCTCTCCCGCCGATTCCTCTTCACCTCTCTTCTTTTGGTTTTTATTTTTGAAAAAAAGTCAGTTTTCGCGTTCTAGCGGAACGATTTTGAAGGTCAAAGCCGAAGAAACTGTGAGTGAGGGCAAAATAAAACTAAACGGCAACATTTTTCTTTTCGCTTTTATTCCTCTGCTTTACACTTGCGTTGTTGTAGAAGATGTCTGTTTGTACGTGTGGCATTAATATTTAATTCAAATTCGTCACCGGAAAGTTTTGTCGGCCAAGGTAACTGACGTAGCCTCTGAAAAATGACTCTATTTCTGCTCTTCAGTGGAAAAAAACGCACTGTTTTCAGTCCTACTTTGAGCTTATCCGATTCGATCATCTACAGTTTAAGCGTAGTATATTTTGTTCGAAAAACACAATAAAACAAACGACTCGTAATATGCACCATATAAGATAAAGTCTATATTTTCCTCTTAATTACTGCATGGCACTTCTCTCAATATTCCAACTTTTTGTAAAACCACAATGATTGCATGTATTATGTACATAGTCACTCACAGAACGAACCTGTATAAATAATTGAGTGATAGTGTGATGGGAGTTTAGGTCTTCCTGTTTTATACAGTGTAATAAATGACAATATAGCAAAAGCACTTTCTTATTGGTTTAAACCGCAACTTCCAAGCTCGACAACGAAAAATAACTTGTATTTGGATTATAAATAAACCCACATGAATGATGATAGGGACAGGTAGTCTTCAGTTACAGTTGGATTATAAATAACGAAACTACCACCAATTCGAAAACAAGTGTCGATTTTCTTCACTACTTCCCTTTTCTCTTTTACCTCTTATACTTCTTCCTTGCGGACAACGCTACAAATAAAAAAGAAAACAGGAACAACCGAATGTTCTAAATTTATATTTGACTGAAGTGTGTCTCACATAATGAGAAACAAACGTTGCACGATACTAAACTCGTGCTGTACTTGTTCCTTGATCTCTTTCGGGAAAGTCTTACTTTTCCCATAAACTCTAGGGTGTTTGCAATCTACGGTGTACTGTTTCAAGTCGTAACGATTAAGTTAATATCTACGCAAGGCCACTCACTCTTTTGCATAGTTGAGATATATCTCGTAAAAATCTACAGGAAAATTAAAACTTCACAAAAAACATGTTTGAGACATCCTGTTTATATAAGTTTAGGGTAAGCGAGCAAGCCTGGACAGTCAATAGGGTCACTTTCCTCGGCTCTCGCGGAGACGGAGACGAAAGACGGGGGGCAGGTGACATCTGATTTTATCGGACATCCGAAGGAATGGACTAATATGACGTCCTTATGGTCACTGTCACAATATAACCCCCTCACTTACTTGTAAATTAAGCTTGAGTCCGATCTGAATGGCTCCAGCGCAAAACCAGAAATCGACGGGAAATAAAAAACCCGGTACCCCCCATCCATATATCCCAGGAGTACAAAGAAAATGCCCAAGGATATTGAGGCTGGATGATAGAGGTTTAGATGTAAATGCAGGGGTCCACATTTCTGACGGAGTTAGGAATGTTACGCTTTGCGTAATGATCCATGCGCCCTTCCCCCGCCCTCTCCAGACACGACCCACACAGTAACTGCGAACAAAATTAATCACAACTACTGAAAAATGCCATTTATATTTAAGCCCCCGCTTATTAGTCCACCCAAGTGACAGACAGATTCGTCTTCTAACGAAAACGTATTCCAGCTAGGAGCCCCCCTCTCCCGTCCAAAGTTGGCATATATATATGTTAATGGGAGCGCATTGAGTTTTCTAAACGCGCCAAAAAACTTCGTTATTATTACTATATCAACTTACTAACGTTCTCACGTGGACTTGCCACAAGTCGACCTCATGAGTTTCAGGGTAGAATAGCTCGGGTCATGAATGAACAAGACGAACGACTTTTCTGAAAGTCTAGTTTTCACAGAGCATTGAATAAATTTTGCAAAGCCGAGAGCAGATCAATTCAGAGTGGCTTCCTGTCTTTCTTTCTTTCATCTTGAAACGGCCGCTTATAGCTGGTTTTCACATGACGTCACTAAAATTCGAACTACAAAACTATTGATCTTCCTGAAATTTTACTTAAATAATGTATAAGAGCAGCCGAAAACTAATATTCATACAAATTTTCGCTCCGAATAGGTTTTTGGTTTTGTGATACACTACGCTTGAATTTCTAAGCTTTCGCGTGACGCGGCATTTACGTGACGACCAAGAGAGCTGTCATGATGGTTAAAAACGTGTCTTATTTCGGGGAACTTGGCTATCTGAACAGTTCATGTCTTAGAAAAAGTATTATTTTAATGTTTTAGAGTTTCTCGAGGGATAAATTCACGT
>Ga0126338_10002884_pt1 | contig 11957 bp, 4 predicted proteins | sample OrbCmetagenome_2_FD_92529 | JGI IMG/M metagenome (GOLD analysis project Ga0126338, IMG submission 92529) | Coral microbial communities from Petempiche,Puerto Morelos, Mexico - Orbicella C C metagenome | ecosystem: Host-associated > Invertebrates > Cnidaria > Coral | place: Petempiche,Puerto... | reverse complement strand
CTGAACGCTAGCTTCCCACAGTACTGTGAGTACAAAGTATCTTTTGTAAGCTTAAGAATTTTTGTTAGGTAATTTAACTTTGGTGATATGTTGTGAGTTTAGGTCAAATGATTTCACGATTATTGCATTTGTAGAAGCGTTTTATTGAATAGAAAACACAAATAATTGTAAGTCACATCAAAGTTTTTAAATAAGTCTTACGTGCGATAACTACAGTGAAGAAGCAAATAGTTTATTGTTGTAGATGCCTAAGTTAATTTCAAGTTCTAGTTAAGATTAAATCAATAAAAAAATTGGCTTCAACATGGTTTTGGTTGTGATTTAAAAAAAAAAAAAAAAAATGGTCAAAAACTAGGGTGCATATTATACACGGGCGCACATTATACACGGGTAAATACGGTACATTATACATCTCGTGTAAAATTCTCTATGTTGTGAACAAGGTAGTGAAAAGCAATTTGCTAGGAGAATCCTGCAGTCTATCAGATGTCACTTAGGGTCTTTTTCCATGCACAGACCATCAGTCAGTCGGCCAGCCAGTCAGCCAGTCAGTCAGTCCATAATCAGGTAGTCAGTCAGTCAGTCAGTCGGTCAGGTAGCCCGATTGTGGTTCCGACTGTCCAGTCGACAATTTTTAAATCAGTCAATCAAGTCTTAACTGCACTTCTGTCATTCAACTCCTCGGTAACTGCATCTATACCAAATGTATTTTAAGATATTGATTCATGTTGTACAACTGTGTATTTGTTGTTTCTCACATTTTGGATTATTTACTTGCTAGATCCTAATGGTGAATGCCGTCCTGATATCCGACTCAAGGGTCACACTAAGGAAGGCTATGGCTTGTCTTGGAATCCAAATCAGAATGGCAATCTTTTGAGTGCTTCAGATGACTATGTAAGTCACAATTGATAGGTTATGCCGCACAGTGTAACTCCATGTGCTAACTAGCTAATGTATAAGAACACTTATGATCAGTGGATTGCAACAGATTGCTACACGTCAGGTAATGGTTGGGAAAAAAACAAGGTCAGGGAAATGTCGGGGAATTCTATTTTGAGTCAGGGAAAAATTGACATTTTGAAGGAAATTCAGGGAAATTGAAATAATTTAATGCAGCTGATTTAGTACCATTGAAGGCTGGAAGAAACATCAGGGGTCACTGTGTTCCCTTAATGGAGAAGGAATATTTGTTGAAGACTTAAGCCTTAATAATTTTTATGATTGTTTAGGTGAAAAGGACAACTGTAAGAGGAAGCTAGGAGGAAAATTTTATTTTTGTCAGGGAAAAGTCAGGGAATTTTGAAAAGTGATATCTGTGGCTACCATGTATAGTAATTCAGCTTGTTTCTTCAACAGACTGTGTGTCTCTGGGATATCAGCAGCATTGCAAAGGTACAAAACATAAACACTTAAGGACGTTCATGTAACATGTGCACAGTGGTTTTTTTGTGAACAAGAAGATTATGTTCAATTCTTGTTTTTTGATATTGATATTTTACATGTAACTCATTTTTGCTGACAGAAATCCTTTTCTTTGTTGAGCCAGGAAGCCAAAACACTGGATGCAGCACGGATATTCACTGGGCACACAGCAGTTGTTGAGGTATCTCAATATGTACTGTATGTCATTGTAACTGTGAAAACCAAACTGGCCGTTTCAAAGTAGTTAACCCTTTGTTTGCTTTTTTAGGATGTATCGTGGCATCTTTTACATGAGAGTTTGTTTGGATCAGTAGCTGATGACCACAAGCTTATGATGTGAGTATGAGAGAGAATAAATGGCAAGGACGCTTCTTAAGTTTTCCAGAAGACATAACATTTGCAATAAATTTAGGCTGACAAATGAGAGTTCAACAAATATCAGTGTAATCAATGAACCACCCAATTGAAAAGGAATCATTCCTTATCACAAAGGTGATTTAGCTTTAACTGGTTGATCTTAAAAGTCAACATAGGTGTAAGAGGAAACTTAACTACAGAAACAAATTTAGAAAAGCTGACATCAACGTCAAGTTGATAATCAATTAAGTGTTTTACTTACCTGCCTTTGCAGTGCAGCAGTTTCTCTAGGAGTTAATCACTTTATAGGTTTAAAAGGGTTAAAGTGCTGTTGATTTCTTTACTTTCTTTAGCTGGGACACACGTTCAACAAACAGTTCAAAGGCAACACACACAGTGGATGCCCACACTGCTGAGGTAAGTACGACGAACTGTCACATCCACATTCTGTAAACTGTGATGTGTGAAGGAAAACAGTAGTGGGCATGGTAGAAGATCAATGTTAATAAAGTTATGTCTGTAAATTTTTCTCAAGTAGTTTTGCTATTACTATAAGTTCTGATTTGTTATCGATTATTTTCATTTTTTTGTAGGTGAACTGCTTGTCATTTAACCCATACAGCGAGTTCATTCTTGCAACAGGATCTGCAGACAAGGTGAAGAATATTTGTTTTAAATATTTATGCTAGAGAATACAAGTTCTACGAAAAAATGTAGCTTGAAGTAATTATTGCAGTTGCATTGTTAACAAGCAATGCATGCCTTTTGAGGCATCAACACGATTGTTTCCTAATGGGCTGTTCTCAAGGTAGTCTAAACACAACTTTGATCAAAGAGCATACCCAACAACAGCTTGATGTTTCAATGCTGGTTGTGTTAGTAACTGGTGAAAACTAAGAGTTCTTTGAGAGTTCTTTGTCATGTTACATTTGTAATCAGTTGATAATGTTTTGCTGAAACCAACATAGCCCTCACAAGTGCAAGAAACTATTACACAATGAAGAGTTTCCGTCTTCTCTGTCTAGTACTATGCAGTTGTGCTTTGCTGATCTGTTCACAACATAGCTGTTTATGATTGAACGATGTGTCAATGTCTTCTCTGTTTTATTTCTTCTTTTGTACTTTTTAAGACTGTTGCATTATGGGATTTAAGGAATCTCAAACTTAAACTTCATTCCTTTGAATCACACAAAGATGAAATATTCCAGGTATGTTTAGGCACATTTCTGATGTTATTGTCAATGAGTTACATTGTGTGTTTCATCCTTCGGTAGACTTAAAAATAGTGAGGGTGACAACATTTGTGTTGACTCTTCAGGGATTGTAGTAGTTAATGTTGTGGTCTCAAGATTTTGTAAAAGCAAGTTTGAACACACTACTGATCTGATTGTTTTTTGTTGTGTTCTTGGGCAAAATGTGCAGCTTTCCAGCTCAAAGGGTGATTGAAGCAGTTCTCAAAACTTATACTTCAGCTCCATGTTTCAGTAGTGGTAATGATATATTCAGGAATTATATAAATTATACAAACTCTCTCCATGAGCAGTTTGTGCTCTAAGAGGAATGTCGGATCAAAACTATTTTTTAAATTAAAAAATGCAAACATTTTTTTTGTCCATCGCAGGTTCAGTGGTCTCCACACAACGAGACAATCCTAGCTTCTAGTGGTACAGACAGAAGACTGCATGTGTGGGACTTAAGGTAGCTTTGTTACTCTAATTTAGGTCTCATAGTGATTAAATAGAAAAGTGAAGAAATAGATTATTTTGTCACTACATACAGGAAATTCAACTTGAGTAGAAAACAGAGAATTTTTAATTCACCAGACACTGGAAAAGACCCTAAAGCTGGGACAACAATGGGAAATGCATGCATAACACTGAGAACGCAACACACGCTAATCACCTGGTCACCTGGTCACCTCACCTTCACACAGTTTTTTAGTGTAGATGTGAATGATAAATAAATTTTTTGTTTGTTAGCAAAATTGGCGAGGAGCAGTCATCAGAGGATGCTGAAGATGGACCTCCAGAACTTCTGGTACACAGTGCTTTGTTTGTTGCTGTTATGGCCGTAGTTAATAACATGCGAGTTCACCGAGGCATTTGCCTTGGTAAAAGTTTTTACCAAGTTATTTAGTTATTCCAGGATCCTGTAAGGGGCTATGCAATGAAAAAAAAAAATGAACCAAATATGAAAAATGTTTTGAAAACTGATTTTGCCTTGTTGAGAATTTTTGTCTGACTATATACAGTGTAAGTTGCCATGTGGCACTAATGTTTCTAGGATGATGGATTTTTGTCCTTCCTAAATGTGTAGGGTATTTGTTTATTCTGATTTCTTAAATGTCTTTCTTTAATATTGTTTCAGTTCATTCATGGTGGCCACACAGCCAAAATTTCAGACTTCTCATGGAATCCAAATGAACCATGGGTACTCTGCAGTGTCTCCGAGGACAACATAATGCAAGTGTGGCAAATGGTAAGTGGCAATAAATCACGAGAAACAAAAACCAAACGTACATTAGCTATTTTCTTAGCCACCATTTGGGATATGTTGTAAATGGTAAATACTGATCCCTTGAAAATTTCACATTTTCGCGCTTGTTCACTAATGATATAAATTTCCTTTTTCTTCAACTTTCCTTGTCAAAGTTCTCTTTAAAAGTAGAGATATCACTTGTTCCCTGAAATTAATCACAAAAATATCCCCTGTGCCCTTGAAATAACTGATCATGTTCCCTCCTTCTCCAAAACCTCTAGGAGTGCCCTTGTTATTTACATGACTTTGTGTTGAGGACACTTTGGGTACTTTGACAGCAGCATGTTCTCAGATTTCGTCACCAATGGCAACTTTTTGTCACTCTCCTGGTTTAAAGTATTGTTACATCTGTTGTCAGTGGTACTTTTCAGCGGCATCCCTAGAGTTGAGAACGAACTCGTGTTCTTCTTAATTCATTTAAACAGCATTCCATGTGTACAGTTGACTTTTGAATCACGTCAAGTCATCTGACTGGGCGGAATGCAAAAGAAAAATGGCAGGGTATTACCTTGGTTTAAAACTCACTAGGTACTAGCGTTGTTTTCTCACCACGTTCTGTCAGACACGAACGCCCTTCCATCAGGGATGCCTGGTGAAGTGATGGCCATCATAGCATAGCTTTGTTCCTGCATTTCATCTTGATTGTATTTTTTTCCCATTCTTTCCATTATTTTAGGCTGAAAACATTTATAATGACGAAGAACTTGACACTCCAGCATCAGAGCTAGAATCAGGGGCATCGTGAAACTCCTCGTTTTTCAGGCTGGTTAATTAATATATTGTCCTGGGAGAGTCTATGAGTTTTGAACTCTGATCACAGACCTTTGTTTCATGAACATGCATCTAGCCGTGCCGTTTCTTTCATCCCGGGTTTTCAACAGTTCTCTGTAAATGTCGGTACCGCTGGTAATGTTGTAGCTACAGCTAAGGTTGTTCATTGTTGGTCACACATTGTTGTGTTCAGATTTTCGGTGTAAACTCCTTCTTCGATAACTCATGTACATGTACTTCGAAATTCAGCAACAAAGTATTTATCTGCAAGCATTTTTCTTTTTCCTCCCTGAATTTTCACCTGAGGTGTAAAAAATGCTAAGGGAGAAAAAAAGGGCCGCAAGGCCTCTGTAGTATTCTTTGTTCTCAGGCGGCAAGAAGAAAATGAGAATGGTCTGTCTACAATAGGATTCTGTTTACTGCCCTGTTTCAATTTGTTCTCTGTGGTATGGAGAATTTTGTTTTGAATCAGTACCTTCACTGTCACTATTCCTTTTGTAAGACGTTTTCCAAGTAAACAGATATTGTACAGAAGTTGTTTTCATTATTAGGTTTAACTCTTAACCAAAGGTAGTGGTTATAGAAATGGTGGTTATCATAGCAGACCTGTTAATATTTTTATGAAAAGAGTGTAGGCATACTTTAAGGTGACGGTCACTCGGCCAGAACACTGTACGATAGTTTGACTTTTAAGTAGTATGCAATTACAGCTGCAATAAAAAAAGCTTTGTAATTATATGTGTAAGAGTGATCTTTTTAGTAAAGGACAGGTGTTTTATACCGTAAACTACCAAAAGCAACGACCCTCGCTTCTTTCGGAATTAGCAGCATTTGGGGCTGGCTTCTTTCAGGGACTCGTTACTTTCGGGGAGCAGAAAACCTTATATAAGGTTGATGCGACTGTGTACTTCTTACGAAATAAAAGAGGGAAGTTCGTAAAAACAGCCCTTAAAACATGAGATGAAATTCTTCGTTCCAGTTTAAATTTATGTTGCTGTCACATGGGGTGTTCCTTGTGTCGAGACCGTATTGTTTTTCGGCAGCTGGTAGCTACTCGACTGCACCGTTAATTAGTCTGCTATATCAATATCTCGGTGCTCTGGTCAAGATTTCAATTTTAATTTAAAGGAACGCTCGCCTTCAGTTTAAATACGCCCCAGTTGAAAATGACACTTCAATTTAATGTGAAGAAAAGTTCCTGTGAGTACGTTCTTGTTCGCTTGACTATGAAAGTTTCACAGTTTTTGTTATAAAATGGCGCAACATAAACGGACGAAGCACGAAGTGACATTTCATAATACTTTGTGGCATAAGCAATTCCTTCCCTTGTTGCAGAGTGCCTTTATTATAATTACCAAATGTAGTACCATATGTAACTTTCACTACTTTTGAACTTTGGAACCTTGTTCCTGCTATTTTCGAGGGTCACTAGTTTTGGAAGTTTACGGTAGTTTCCATTGAAAACGTTAGGGAAGCGTCAGTGTAACGGAGCACTGATTTTTCAACTTACTGGGTAAATGTCATTCACTTCAACTCCTGTTTTAAAAGGTCATGAACAAGATTAAGTCATGAAACAGGCAGGGGCAAAACTCTTACCGGATCAACTCGGATCGCCGATTTTGTTTTCTTTTATCGCTGAGTCGATTTGATTCGGTCCGAGTTTTGTACTTGTCCGTTACAGACCATTGAAAGCTCGGAAAATCCAAACGGTGGTCGTTAGGGCCATTAACGAAGTCACTAGTCGCTTAAAAAGGGTTTTCAGGAGAGAGAGAACTGAGGTTTTGCTCAGGACGCGATAACGAACGTCATATCAGTAGTCGTGATATTCGGGGTTCCATTGTGTAAACGAACATCAGTCAGAATAACTGCAATGACTCCATTATTAGAAAGATCTTTTTAACAGTCGGCAGATCTTCATCCCTATGGTAACAGTACTTTCTTCTCTAATGCTATTTTTCCGATTTTGATCCTACTCTAGCTCTTTATATTGACAGAAGCTAAGATCAAACACATTCAATGTAAACGTAATGCGACGAAAATATCCAGTATTGGCAACATAATATTCAGCGCTCCAAGAAACTAGAATTCTTAGGAACGGGTTTAACAGGAAAATAAAAAAATCATGTACCGAATCACCCTAAATCTCAAATAAAAGCGATATACCAAAGAATTAAATGAATTCTCCTGAATATTTTATTAATATTCAGTTGACGGAGTTCATTTTGTCAGTCTTAGATTATTGACGCAACAATCTATTATCAAAATCAGTTTGATGTACCTTGATTTGTATCGATCCTGTCTACAACATTGCCATTTAATTGTTTAGTGTTGCAATACTGGAAGATCTTATGGCCATGCAAAACATAGCTAGGTTTTCAACTTGTCGTGGGATCTTACCTAACCATTTTTATAAGGGTGCGTTTCAGTTTTTTTGTGATGATCTGAATCAGGACAAATGATCCAAGATCACTCGGATCATGCTGCATCTGAGGCCCCGTCCACATAACGGCGGATGGATTTTAATACCGAGCTTAATTTCTACGGTTAGGCCAACCATCCACACTAATCAGAGCTTTCGAAAACGCTCTTCAAACTGGAGAAATTTGAAAACGCCGGCTTTGTATTTTAGTGTGGACGGAAAGCATTTTGAAAACGGAGATTTTAGAAAACGAAGACATCTCGACAATCAAGTGATTTCCCTGCCAGAGATTTCCTCAATACACAAATCCAAAATGACCGACGATTGTTGCGTTTTTAAATTCCTCCGGCGTAGTGGGGGACGGAATCTTGGCATTTTTTAATTTTGCGTTTTCAGAGTGAAAACTCCGTGTTCAAATTCCTCCGGCTTAGTGTGGACTGTGGACACAGCCTAAAAATACCAATGAATCCTTGCCCAGATGTCATTCATCGGTTCCTCGGATGCACCACGACCCGAGTGATCAAGTTGAATGATTGATCCTGTTCCGGAACATCCTAAAGGAACACACCCATAATCTATGTTTTTACGCTTACTCAAGCAACTTGTTTTACAACTGAAAATATGATGTAACGATCGTAAATACCAAAGGAAAGCCAAAACTGGGTAGGTTTCCTCCGCTAACACATGGCTTATCCCTTTCATCCACAAAGGTGATTCTGTTTTCTATCCCGGTCATGATCGGAGATTTTGCCTTGAAATAGTCCATCATCACCTGATCATCAGTTATGTTGCCAACTTGATGAGAGAGTTTCTTCTCTGCGATAACACTCAGCCCCGCTCCACCCCCGGCCATGTAGGACGATAGAATTACTTTGTACACAGTGGACTGGTCAAGAGCTTGGTACGAAGGGTACTTGCAGGAAGCACAACGAACCTGAATTGCGACCACTCTGCTACCAGACGGCTTTTTCATGTCGTACTGTATTTGTAGTCCTGCAAGGCAAGGCGAAAGCTGTTTTCAAGGCTGCCATTTATACCTAAATCTTCATTGGGTTGAGATTTAATATTACCGCTTTACGTTTTACTGAGGAATCGTGTTGGGTACATACAGAAGCTACACGAGGTCTATTTCTGTTGCCTCAATTTTACACCCAGGGGATATTTTCTCCTACTCATACGGACTGTATGCCCCTGTACCTTAGGAGAGAAGTGTCTACGAGTTTTTCATCCACAACATGTTCCTGTTGGCTTTGGGCTAAGTTGAGTTAAACTACCTGAGCTTTCAGCGAAAAATATGTGGCAAAGATTAGAGCTATGGGCATGTGTACAGCCAGCTAGTATGATTCAAATATCTGATGCTTCTACGTTCTGTACAATGCAATGGACTCCAATTGTTCAACGACACCGATATTTCTGGAATAGGATGTCTCATTGGAAAATGGGTTGCCTCCTATTACATAAACTCTGTCAAATTATAATGGTTAAGTCTGCGCGCGTTCGAGCTTAGGACCCCATCAGGCCGACGCATATTGCCCGCGGTTGCGACTAGGAGTATTTCTATCACCGCTTTTGGATCATGTATGCTAATCCATCGTAAAGTAACCCTCAGCATTCCATGATCATGAGAAAAAAACACTCACTCTGTTTTCCCCATAGCACCAGTAAAGTTATATCCCCAAACTAAAAAAAATTAATACTTGTCACCTCTTATCAACATTTTCAATGCTGTGACTATTTTGCAATTAGATAGCATTGTGGTGGACGCTCAGGCTACTAAGAACAAACTGAAAATTTTAAAAAGTACCTGAGACTTGCAGAAATGACGCACTGGGGTTGCTTTCGTCGTACAGTGAAGCCACCTGTTCAAAAACCTGCACAAGATCCTTGCCTTTAAGTTCCACGATGTCCACCGTGTTTCTGTAGGGAAAACTGTTCGCTATATGACCATACGTGACATTATCTGTGTAATAGAAGCCACATGTGTTAGAAACAAAACGATATTGGGCATTTGAACATTGTCAGTAGAACTGAAATGTTTAGAGAACTTTACAGCTTGTGAATCTTGAAAAGTTCAGCCTAAAGTATTCCAGTCCGTCTTTCGTATTCCATCCTTCCAATACATGCCAACCTTTTGGCCTAATTATCTTCCTGCGACTAGTCCGCCCTGCAACTAGTCCCCGGAAGAGTTTACACGAAGGGACTGGTCGCAGGGACTTGTCCCACGAACAGTTCACACGAAACGTTTTGAGGAACAAGTCGCAGGGACTTGTCCCAAAAATTCAAACCAGTTCAGTTTGAATTTGTGGGACTAGTCGCAGGGACCAAATTTAGTCCCTGCGACTAGATTTTGTGGCAAAAATGGCCAGTTCACACGATGGGACTTGTCCCCGTGACTTGTTGCAGGAACTAGTCCCCTCGACTAGTCCCCTCGTGTATGCCGACCTTTATGGACTGCGAATTCTAGTTAAGACACTGCTTGATATCCGTAACGGCTTAATATAATTTGTGCTATTTTCTCAGCGATATGTCAGTAAGGCCCGGAGGGTGCAGTTAAACTATCATTTTCACAGGTGATGGTTCAGTTTAATTAGTGTTTTGTAGGCGTAAATTTACTTTAGCTTTGTTTATTGTTTCCCAAATTTTTGTCCAAAATGTGTCCAAAATGAGATTAAAAGTGTCCGAAAATTAAACGTCCCAAACAAAACTTCCGAAGTTTTAACGTCCGAAATGTTTTTGCAAGTAATAGATACTCGACACCTCTCTGTAACAATTTGCCCCAGGAGTAAATCTTGGCTATTTAACTTACAGCACACAGTACCTTTAGCGTTGACGAAGATTGATGAAGTTATGCTTCCACTGTTCTGAATCGCAACACTAGCCGTCGTCCATTGTGATTCACTCGCAAATTGTTTAGCGTAGTGAAACACAAATGCGTCTGTGACAACATTTCCTAAGTTGCATTCTTTGAGCATACACGCTGGTTTTCTTGCATCAAGGAAGACGTAGCTGCTACCCACTTTGACCTAAATGATAAAAATTGTCTGCTCCATTTCTTCGCCTTTATAACAAGACACTTTATGTTGTTATAGTATCTTATGATGCTAGTTTCCTAGTTTCCAACAAGTCCATTACACTATCCCGCTTTTCTGCTTTAAGTCCTGCAGTGGCCTCAGTCGTTCGAAGGCTGGAAAACGGTATCAGATAAGTCCAGTGGATAAGTGTTAACAAAGCAAACCAAGTTCTTCGCTGGATAGTGATTTATTCGGTGGATGGAGTTACCTACCTTTCGAACAACCTGGGCCTGATTGCTAAATAATCTCTGCATAATTTGCGAATGCACGCTCTCTTTCGCCTATCATTTCACACGAGTGAAATAACAGCTCAGAGACTAGCCTGTCCTAGGGCAATCTCGTTCCCAGAGTTTTGGTTCCCCTTGACCAGCGGTCGGAAAACGAGAGCTCTGCATTTCAGGCATGCGCCATAGATGCAAACTGTGTAGTGAAACCGGATGGGCAGCATTCGGTTATTTCAAAATGGTTGCTCCCAGAGCTCTCGCTTTCCGACCGCTGGTCAAGGGGAACAAGGACTCTGGGAACGAGATTGGTTCCAGAGGTATGGTCAGATGTGGAGAGCCGGCGCGAAGAACCAGTGGAAAAAAGGCGAGGGGTATGGGGCACTTTCTTTACCAGAACCCCTCGTTTTCAAGCTCGCCTCGTTCCTCTCGCCTCCACAAATCCAGAGCTAGAGCCTGGAACATGACACTCAGAAATCAGTCTGTGTCCGCAAGCTGAGTGGATCAGGATGTAATCTTTGCACTTTTTGGATTTTTGACAGTCATTGGCAGACAGTTTTCATGACTACCGCTAAAAGCAAACTTTATAACCAGCTTCAGAGACAAAGAAATTAAGCACAGTGAGTAAAAGGCCGCGCGGGCTCTGGAGACGAGAGAAGTGAAGAATTTGTCTCTTACCTCCGACACTTTGGATACCTCACTTTTCATTTGTTGCACCTGCTGGAGGATTTTTGGATCTTTTTTCACTGAGTTGTCCAGTAATATAGGATTTCCACTCCACTTGATCACTTCACCATCAGCATCAAAATCGACCTTCAGTTTTCCGAGGTATTTACCATAAGCAAAGTCCTGAACAACTAACACCCTGGCATCTGGGTTACTGTCCGGTATGATAACCAAGGGATACGGACCGTACGGCTTTTCAGTGGACGGGGGTGCGCCTAGAATGATACGAAGGGAAAATAAATTTAGGCAATGCTTCCTTGCTGGAATATCGCAGTTTTCATTTGCCTGTGGCGTAAAACCGAAACTTACGAAATTGCAATGGTCGACCACAGGAAATGTAAACAGACAAACAAACAAATGATGAGCCGTAGCCCACGCCAAGGGCGGGAAAAAAGCGCGGGGAAAAAAGCGCGGGGAAAAAAGCGCGGG
>Ga0126338_10002883_pt1 | contig 11961 bp, 9 predicted proteins | sample OrbCmetagenome_2_FD_92529 | JGI IMG/M metagenome (GOLD analysis project Ga0126338, IMG submission 92529) | Coral microbial communities from Petempiche,Puerto Morelos, Mexico - Orbicella C C metagenome | ecosystem: Host-associated > Invertebrates > Cnidaria > Coral | place: Petempiche,Puerto... | reverse complement strand
TTTGAAGATGGTTGGTAGAGATTTCATCACGACTAATGTTGAACCTCGCTTTGTCGAACTCGCAAGCGGAACGTAAAACAGTTCTACTCTAATTTCGTTCCATGTGGCAGAGCCCGCAGATCAATTACAATTAAAGTAAACCGCTCATTATTTTCCTGATTTTTTTTCTTATTATTTATGCCTAGGGATGCCAACTCCTGCTATCTTCACGGACAAATCTTGGACGGCCAGGTATTTGGATGTTTTAGTTCAACTGGACACAAAATCAACATGAGTCAAAAAGTAAACCGATCACTGATAGAGAACTACAAGAGTGAATTTTACTCTCCCGCTTGTGATTTTGTCATGGAACCTCATAAAAAAAACTTTTCAATTTATTATGAGCCAACCAGAACACATGTAATCTCACACCATCTCATTTTCTTGGGACTTGTGTCCAAATAGCGCTCCTCACGCCCCCACTGAGGTGCTTTGCTCCAGTGAACGTCCTCAGAACCGCTTCCTACGCAGTTTAACCATTTGTTGTCAGTCTATTATGGCTGACTGGAAAATCATGTCGTTTAACCTCTGCTGAGAGTTTATCGTTTGTTGTGTTTTGTGTAGTGGTGGAGGTGGAAACTTCGTCCTTTCAACAAGCTGTGTGGGATTTTCGAAAATTATCGGTGGGTGCGCCGCCATGGTAAAAGACGGTTACGGAGCTTTTTATAGCATCGAGGATAACAAGTGAGTTACTTTAGTGGATACACTGAGGTCCATCGTACTTTTGAATGTGTTAACGCGTGTTTCTTATTCAAAATTTCCTGTAACCTGTCCTCAAGCAATCAGAGAAAAGGTTGATTTTTTTTTTCCCGCCAATTAAGCAAATTGGCGGGCGCATCTTCCCGGTTGTTACCACAAGTTTTTCCTTGAGTTCTTATTAAGGAGCTTAAGCAAGCCGCGACGGACGACGACGGCAACGAGAACACCACTACAGAAAAGATTTAATGAGGAAAACAATGGCTGTGCGTGTGCGCTATAACTTTTTCTACATTTAATTGTCGTTCTCTGCAAAACAAGAACGTGAAATGACCAAATTCTGCGTAGCCTGAGGAACGCGAACGACGACGGCCAATGTTTCGTATTTCCATTTGGAACTGAACGCGGTCATTGTATATTTAGCCTGGCACCTTTGTTTTTTTTGGCGTATTGAACAGATCTAAACAGTTGCGAAGTTCGCTGGTAGAGTATAAATTTATTTTTGACTAGGCGTCGTCCTCGGCGTCGACGTCGTCGTTGCTTTAAGCTCCCTATTGTTTTGTGGCGTTTTATCCGTCACAACAAGGCCACTAAAAAAGGTCACTAAAAAGATAATCAAACCAGCGAACAAGCAAACTGTAGCAAGCAAACAAACAACAAACAAACAAAGAAGTTGAACCGGTGCCAAGCGCGGAAAAGCAAGTTGAAACTGAGTGGGGAAAATTGATTTAACATGTGAGAAAAACCCTCCAACTAATAACGAAAAGTTTGTATAGGGCCCTAACAGGAGCATTGGGAAGGTGAAATTTATCTTTGTGTGCACTGATCTTCCTTCTACAGGATTAATTTTGTTCTTGCGACGTTTACAAACTCCGCTGTGACAGATTTGAACAAGTGGCGAGACTCACTCGAAGAGAGTTTTAGGGACATGAGACATCTCCTACTCACTTCTAAGCTGTGAAATATTATACAAACCTCTGTCAGTTGATATCTGTCTGTACAGTGCAGAACGTCACGGTTTTAGAATTGTACTATATATATATTTTCTCAAACAATCTGTGAAGGACAACTTATGGATTTTAAAAACATTAAAGTATATTTGCTACCTTGGAATCCCTCGACTGGCTGGATCTATTCAGTATATATATTGGTGTCACAGATAAAGTTGTTCAATTCCAAATGCTTGCTTAGTTTAATTTGGTCCGATTTCAAGTTTCAGTTTGTAGAAGACGTCCAAGACATTTACTCAGATGTATAGTGTTTAGATGTTTAGAAACCTTTTGTTTGGCTATGTTCCTTGTCATAGCGGTTTTCAGTTTAGTGTCGAAAATAATTAAGTCGCATTTGCTTTGATTTTACATTGCTGTGCTAGAAGAGGGGGGTGAATAGGTTTTCGGATCGACGGATTTGGCCTTAAAAAGTGCACGGATTGTGGATTTTTGCGGTAAATCGAGCGGATTCGCTGATTTTGAAAACACAGTGGATCGTGGAGCAGCCGTGAAGTTTAGCGCGGATTCCGGATTGTGCCTGTCTTGATGTTCGGGTCTTGGGTCCTAAACCAAATTTGTATCATAGATCTTTTTTCAGCCTTGGTCGTTATGTTATTGAGTTCATCCAAATTATTTCTTTTTTCCAACAAAGCAGTGTTATTGGAATTGTACTGTGTTATAGTCTTCAAGCATGTTGCCTTCTTTACTATTTGTGCGAAATTAACAATGGCATTCCCATTTACCAGTTTACCTTTGAACTTTTACATTTCTGTTTCTGGATGTGGTTGCGGTGTCAGATTTGAACAAAAATATCGGCGGATCTGCGGATGTGGTGGAAAAAAGGCACGGATCGGAGGATTTGCATACCCCAATTCACCCCCTCCTAGATATTGGCTTAAAAGACTCGCGCCACTTTGTCATCTATTCCGAAGTAAAACCAAAACCAATCGTGACTCGCTCACCCACGTTTTCCCGCGCTTTGCGTCAGCTACAGTTTGGTTCACTGGATTGTCTGTGTCCTTTGTGATTGGTAAAAGTGATTAGTTTCTTTTAGAAAACTGCTCTAGTACGAAATTCGACTGACGCCCCATCCACACTACACCGGAGAAATTTGAAAACGCAGCTTTATTTCTGCGGTTAGGCCTACCGTCCACACTAATCCGTCACGAAAACGAAGCTTTTCGAAAACGCTCTTCAAACCGGAGGAATTTAAAAACGCCGGCTTTGGGTTTTAGTATGGACGGAAAAATTTAGAGAACAGAGGCTTACGAAAAAGATGATGACGTCACGAAAATCATGGGATCTTTCTGCCAGAGTTTTCCTCAAACACAACTTAAAAATGACCGGTGATTGCTGCGTTTTCAAATTTCTCCGGCATAGTTTGGACGGGACCTTGAAAATCCTGGAGGATTTCGTTCCCTCGTGGAACGTTCGCTTCAGAGTAAAGTCACTTCTACGATTGTTTAAACAAAAATTATGTTATGACTATGCAATTGGATTTTGCCATGCCAACAGAAACGTTTTTGAGTATTGGGCCAACGAATGCGAAAGCAGAACGAATTTCAATAACAAAAGGTTTTTCATGTGTGATCAGCACAATATCTTTGTGCGTGTGGGCCGGCAAAATTCTCGAAACATTTCTCAGCCGCTCTCTGCAAAACAACAAAAAAAATGAAATTATCAAATTTTGTCGGGCTTTCATAGAGAGCGTGAACGACAGCAGTGAAATTTCCATTTTTGTGGCTACAAGTTTGCTGTGTTACCTAATCAGACATAAACAGTCTGGCTTCGAGGGAAAAAAAAAACAAACATCTCCACTTAACCCGGACTGAAAACAAAAGGCTAAGGGGTGTCTGGAAAACCCGAATAGCGAATAGCGAACAATCGCGAATAGTGAACAGCGAATACTGAGTCCCGAATAGTGAATAGCGAATAGTACGCATAGTGCGAATAGTGGCGAACAGTCTCGAATAGTAGCGAATAGTGGCAAATAGTAACAAATAGGGTACCCAGTATCTCGCAGTCAACCTCGTAGCAGTTTAAGATGGGATTTTCCCGCTAAAAAGCACAGACGCTTATCAGGACAAAAGGTGTTTCAAACGTAATTTCTTCTGTTTTAACCGCCTCAAAAGCGTAAATACGTCTTTATTAGGTTGTCCTTTTGTTTTCTGTTTTCTTAATGTCGGCGATGGACAGCCTACTAGCCTGAGTCCGGAGAAGAAAAGGTAATAAATTCACTGAAATTCTGCTGCTTATTTGGATAATTAATTAACGCTGGATATTAGATCTAAAGCGGTGACTATTGACGACTATTCGTCACTATTCGCCACTATTCGCACTACTCGAGACTATTCGCACTATTCGGGACTATTCGCCATTCGCTATTCGCGACTATTCGCTATTCGCTATCCGGGTTTTCCAGACACCCTAGGCTAAGAGCCGTAATGGTAAAGGAAATGTGAATAAAATTACATACAAACTTTAAACGCCTTGTTCGCTTTTGAAATTATTCGTTACAATAAAAGCACGATATATATAATTGACGCCCAGATGGTAAATTCGTAGGTCGTTAGTATGTTTTGATTCGTGACAACTTTTTTTTTTTAAAAAAAAAAAAAAAAAAAGAAAACTATTATTTAGCAATTTGGCGTTAAGTAAACTTGGCAATAAATCAAGAGACGTTTGGGCGACAAAAACAGTTTCAAATTTTACCTGGCCGTGCGGTAGACCTAGCCCACTTAACAGACCAATCGTAGTTAAAAGAGAAGACAGTTTTGAAATTACTCTATTTTCTGCCACACAGATATTCGTCAATTGAGCTTGATACCCTTAATATAAAGCTACTGACAGGGGTCGGGTTACAATTCAATACTTAAAGTTGTGCCAATGCAAACCGCTAGTCACTCACAGGTAGCCTGGAGGTCGTCCTGTAAAAGCGCACCCGTTGCTCGGAAAGAAATCTAGAGATGACAGCGTTGGTAAAATTAATAGTTAGAAAGCAATTATTTGCTTACGTTTTGGCGCCGTAGTAACCAAGGTGGGGAATATTTATATTTTTGCTTATCACGGAAATTATGCGCGGAAGTTTCGCCAAGCAGCAAAGTGTTATAGAGTGGAGTTTGGCAGTATCGTTTATCAGTTTGCATTGCGGAACTCTTGATATTACTTTTAAGTTTTCATCTCAAGGGTTTTTTTTCCTTTTTTCAAACAAGTACTTTAAAGATATTGGCCAAGCTGTTGCATTTGCGTCAGAAACCAAGCTGAGTAGGCTGCCTTCAGTCTGGCGGGAAAAAAATCCAGTCCTGTAACAATTGAAAATCCGCCAGAGAAAAACGTCCGTTATCAACTCCTTCATCACTTGACGTCACTGAAATCTGTACGGAATACATATGATCACAATGGCAGACATTTAAAACAGCCATTAGACTTAAAAGTTAAAGATAACAAAAAAAGTTTTACATAAAACGACAAACAAAGAAGAAATGCTTTCAAAACAATTCCCGTTGCTTAATCAGCAACTTCAAAAAGATGCGGCGTTGGCAGGATTATTTAGTTGCAATAAAATGAGCTTTCAGCGAAATGGCGAAAACAGCTTGTTAACTCCAGTTTGAAGAGTTCACGAGATCAGCCGAAGTTTCTTTGAAAACAGTATTTACGCACTGAAATATTGCCAAGACTTATTAACTCCTGTCATCAGATGATATCATGATTGATTCTGGTAAAGGAAGTGGACACGTTAATGTGTCTCATTTCAAGAACAATGTAAAAACCAGTTTTGTTTGCCAAGTGTGGCCAAGTTCAAAGACTGAGTCGGAAAGAAATGTCTAATTTAACTCAAAGCAATGACAAAACGAGATTAAAATGTAAGTAGTACCACAAGAAAGCTTCGGTTTGGTTTGATTGCTAAATACCAGGCCATAGTTTCTTTCATGACTTTAAAAGGAAGAACCACCCATCTTGTACAATACAAAATGCGGAAAGAATAGTCACACTGAATAAATATAGCCTAACGGGGAAAGGGTAGGGGCCTTCCCTCTGCTCCCTGCCCCCTCTGCCTCGTGTTACGCCTGCCTTGCAGGCTGACTAGTTTCACAGAGTTTCGTTTAAAAGCTTAGTCAGAGTTAATTTCGGATATTACGAGGCGTTTTCGTAAACGCATGTGTTTACAAGACGTAAAATTAAAAGGACAGCTTCACTGATTTAACCATGCATTAGTTTAAGCTTTGAAATAACTTTGATGACGTGAACCTACTGTACCTTTTAAAACAATTTTGTGAAGCCGGAAAAAAAAAAAGTGTAAGAAATACTTGGAAGACGATATCTTTTTTACAACAAGGTGTTTTTGGCACGACGAACTAGCCGGCGAGCAGGCTCACGTTGGACCACAAGCGCCACGCGAGGCGTAACTGCGAGCGCGAAATCGAGCGGCGAAGCCGCGATCCTTCCGGCCGGATCGCTTTGCTCTTCACTACTCGCGCGCGTGACTCAAAGGTGAGCCTGCTCGCAAGCTAACGGCGAACACGCTAGGCTGAGAAGTTGGAAATTAAAGAAGTAATTAAATGGACATTTCTCATTACATAAACTTTGAAAAAAAGCCAGAATTCACTGGAATATGGATAATTAACCCCGATCACTAGATCACAATAAGGATAAAATCCGGACAAAGGAAATGGACGTGATAATAAACTCTCAATTTCAATTAGTCCTAACCACACGCAAAGTGCAGTCAAGTTCAGAAACGCAAGAAAGGAAGAAACGAAAAAACAAAAAACAAAAAAAAAAACACATCGATTTTGCAGAATAAGAATAACACCCCATGAAACTAGCGGCTTTTCGCTTGAATAGCGACACACAAGGATTATTTAGCAGATAAATGGACGAGTTAGACTGTATAAAGTCAGATTGCCGCTGGAGTAAAAAGGCGTCAATTTTCACTATATACTTCATTCCCGAACTGGTTTTGACATTTTATAATTATGATGATGCACAAAGGTTTAGACGCTCTAATTTTGCCCTTAAATTTAATTACGGATCTCGCGACTGTCTATGGACAGTTAAATTATTGCCAATGATACTCGGGGTTAATTGTTTTGCCTACAGGCTCCACGGGAAAAAAAACCGGAACTTTCTTGCGCTTTCGCTCACGGCGTGGGAAACCGTTAGTCATCTGGACTCTTCGGGTTGATACTAGTTAATTAGAGTTTGTCGAAAAGTGTGACTGACCAACTGGCTGATTAGAGGTCTGTGACTGATAGTTTTTGAAGTATGCCGGCTTGGTTCAAAAGCTGGAAATTTGACTTGAGGTCGATCACTGAATGTCACAAGCTGGGAAAAGAATTGTTTTCAGTTCGTCACGGTTTCAGTAACCGCCTTGAAATTCAAGGTATGTAGTTTACATCCGGATATGCAGGTTACATGGTATGGAATTTAGGTTGAAATTGAAAGAAACGTCTATCTCGACTTCATGTAATCCGAAAACAGGAAAGACGTTTATTGTCTTCTCTTCCTAATCCTTTGAAAGGGGTAAACCCTAGAAAATATTTCCCCGTGTACACGTGCATGTATCATGCACGAGAGGTAGACAAGTTGGAATATTCACCGCAAATGTAAATCCGTCAAATGCACTGAAACGTTTGCTTAGATGTCCTGTCCGCAATACTTCCCGGCTGTAAATGAAATATGTCCAAATGGGGCAAAACATCAAATAAAAATCAAATCAAATCCATCAATCAGTCTTCAGAATGTAAGGTAATATGTCATTTCTTAGTGGCCCGTGGCACATATTGACAAAAGCGAACTGAAAACCCAAAATTGAAAACGTCGAGACTTGATATACCAAGATTGGATTTTAACGCTGACATAAATCCGATACGAGTGATACAGTAGAATGGAAGGAGCAATGCTAAACCCGTAGAATATCGCATCACAAAATAACTCTTATTGCTCGCTTATTCTTCTCGAAAACACTTCCAATGCTGTGAGCATATTGGCTGATGTCATGTCTTTTATTTTAGTTAATAGATTCCAAACACAAAGAATTCGCAACGTAAACACTATTATTGGCTTGACGGGGCCAAAAGTTAAACAACACTAAAGAACAACGATCGATTATTTGTGCGATGCAATTACGGAACAAAAAGTATTTGAAATGTCCGGACATCGAGTTGCCAAGAAGACAAATAATGTCCTACCAACTCCTACGCTCCTAAAGAGTCCACATTTCAATCATATTTGCATTTAGTGACAATGACTCTTGAATAAATGAGTTGAGCACACAGGAACCGAGCGATTGAAAACAATATTGTGGGCTTTCGCGTCCCAAATCTTTCGATAAATCTCGCGCAGTTTAATAGTGTCGGATCTGTGAATGTGCTCTTTTTACAAAATTGAAGTTCGCCGCTGTGCGGTACAATTGAGTTAATTTATGTACTTAGTGCGCTTCGCAAGGCGACATGATCACCCGCTAAAAGTTGAAGAATTTCGACTAGTTCGCTCAGCCATGACAGATTAACAAACGAATGTTTGCATATCTGTAATCTGTTTTGTAGTCTATTGTCCGTAGCGTTAAGAGGCGAACTTAAGGGCATAATAAAATAATACGCGGTTTACTTCTTTCTTCGTCACTCATTTCGCGAATGCCGCCATAAACAACCCTCTTTGTTCGATCTGAATTTTCTTTCTCTGAATCGGGAAACTTCTCCGAAATAAGACGTGACGAATGTATACAATGGCTGAAGCTATCTTTGTTGCAAATGCTTATCTTGTAAAAATTGCCACTTGACGCCTTCCGACGAAGTAATATTCAAAACTAACCACCAAGTAGTGTTGTTTTGTCGTGTTAAAATTATCCAACATTCAACAATAAACTGCCGACATCTTGCTATATCGAGGTTTCCTCGAGGCCGGAGACCATGGACCAGTCGCAACTAGCTTTGCTGTTGTGATTGCCAAGTGGTTGAGCCTCTTTTTCTTCAGCTGCTAGAGTTGAACTACTCCGCGCAAAATCGTTACTGTCTAGGTCGTTGCTTGCTCCATCGTCGAGCTCTTGTTCGGTTGCAATTTCCAAGCACCCGGGCACCTCATTTATTTGTTTGTCATTGACAGTTGTAGTACTCAAAGATTCGATTTTGACAATTGGTTCTTTCTCGCAAGTACAACCAAATGTCTCGCCGCTAGTCGATGTCTTTTCTACGTCGCTCTGCCTCGTGTCAAGCGAACTTTCCGTTCTCTCCCATTCTATACTCGCACCCAAATGGCAGGACTGGTTGCTTCGTTTAAGCTTATCTGGGGTCCGGCTTTTGGAGCGAAAGTCTGAGCTAATCGCGCTAGCCGCAGAGTTGCTGCGAGAATTCTTAAAAGCACTCATGTTGTAATACTGTCTATTAGCTTCGACATTTGAGATCGCGTCCACATGAAGATGCGATATGCTGTTCTCGCTCAACCCTTCGGCGTGAAGTTTTCTGCTCGCCACCTCCTGATGATGAAACTCGCTACGCGCGTCCCCGAAGGCTTTCGATATTACCTTTGCCAAACTCTTGGCTTCTTTGTTGCTCTTGCACAACACTACATTGCATTCCACCGATGCTGCTTTTGATCCGAACTGATAGGTGAAGAAGAAGACTCTCTGATAAGCTTTGGACACTCCGCTGAATCGAATCCTCCGGAGCAGAAAGACCTTCTCTTCGTCTTCCGTACTATCCCTGTCGCGTAGCGACAGCTCCTCTTTGGTCAGCTTCAGCGAGTAGTGGTCCAAAGATTTCAGCCTGGGTTTCTCTTGGGCGAAAATGGCTTTCACGGTGTCACAGATCTCCGCGAAACCCGGACTGCACAACTGTTGGGAACCCAGGTACTTGACAGAGTAGGTCGGCGTGTGTATGTTGAAGTTCACTCGTTGGTAATCCCACTCGCCGTCAGCTCCCAGTGCGTTTGATCGTGATCCCAGTGGGCGACAAGAGAAGAGGCTGATCATGTCCCGAAGATGTCGTGTTTGAGGTTCAGTCGACGCAGATTTGACTCGTTGTTTAACTCGGCATTTTCCGTGTTTGTGTTCGAGAGGGGTTCTTATGTATCAACAATGATCAAATGAAACCGTACTCGGTTCCATGTTGTGGTCAGATCAGCACGATTTTCTCTTCCGAGTCAGATATGGAAGCCGTTGAAATCCACTTCGACAACGAAGCGCTGAAAACAACGGTAATTGACAGTCCAGTGATACGCAAACTCACCACTCGGGGCCAAATCGTTTTTCCTTCCTGCAAATCGATAAAGTTGATTGTGCAGACTAAACAATTAATCTTCTAACACGCTTCTCGTGATGTGTATTGCCTTCGTGTCTTCTTTCACGCCAGCTTGTTATCGTGCGTCTCGCGTGTTACTTTTCGCTTTGGAACTCTGTGTTACACTAATCGAATTTCACGATAATAATCGAGAGATCTTGATGACATGACATGGTTTAAATTAATCATTACAATTCGCTCCACTGCCCCCTCTCACAGGCGGTTGCGTATGCGGCATTGTTCTCGGCATAAAATTATTTGGCGGCTATCGCTCAGTTTATGCTTGCAATGTTGTATCTCCCAGGGGACTTGGTAGCAAAAATACAGACAGCTGACTCAGGCTTACACCTTTCCACTTCTAGAATCCACTTTTCTTGTGTAAAATTGTGACAGAACTGTCGTTTGTATGGACTCAGTTCTTTGCTAATCAAACAAGGCTCGTTTGCATTAATATGCCAGCTGTCAAGAGCAGTTTTAAATATATTGATGTTTTCACGTGAGGCAAATCCGGTACGCTTGCTTTGCGTCAACTGTATCGCTTTACACACTTGAGAGATCGGTTTCCACTCTCAAGCTCCTTCAAGAGATGTGGAGAACATACGAAATTTCCGCTTCGGTCGCACAGATGACGAGCCCTGCGTTCATCAGGGATAATATACAGCTTATACCGCTTTTGGATATTATTTGCGGGGCGAGAGAAAAACGCTTTGTAAAGAGGTACAAGGTTGCGCGACGTTTTAATCGTGTCTGTATCCGATCTGTTGGTGTAATTGGCATACGTGACCCACGAAATTGGTCGAGACAACGATTATAAATAGCTTTCTTTATTACTGATGGCAGTTAAGTGGCTATTTATTCATTTCTCGAAGACAGACACGGATTTGAATGACTACTGTTTGCGTAAAGCAATCTTTATGGCATTAAAATGCACGGAAACCATTTCTTTTTACAATTTAGAATTATGGTCTGAAAATTGCCGCCTGGATTAATACCGCGATAAATCAAAACACACTCAATGGATTGACTTGTTTTTAAGCCGCAAAATAGCAACAATAGCAACATTTTACGGGTCCTTATATATCGAAGGACCAAAAAAATCCCGTGTCCCGACTGTCAACAACACCACAAGCGTTTATGTTATGAAAATTACCGCTGACCAGCTAATAACAATAATATTAGTGGACTTCTACTGATTGAACGTTTAACGAATTCAATTCCTGTCTCCAAATGCTAAGTTTTCGATATTATATTCATGCATTTTCATGACATTTCTGTGTAACAAGAGGAAAGGCACGCAAGTTGTTTTCACAGCGCGAGTTCACAAGTGATAACTATATTTTTCCCATTTGCCGGCATGTTTCCAGAGGCAAATGCTTAGTCGTGAAATCTGGGACTCCTGCGATCAAGATGGCCACCACACGCATAAGCAGTCACTTGGTACCTTTTTTAGTAACATTTAAATGTCAAACCGCCATAATGACGTCTGGCTTCAATTCACTGTTTAAACAGTTTTGATTACCGTCGAAAGTTGATAAACAGACAGCAACTCCATTGTGAATTTAACTGTTTTCAGCAGATGCTTTTGGCTTTCATTGGGTGAGTGAGTGAGTGTGAGTGAGAACTTTATTAAAGTGTCAAAAAACCTTATAGCCTGGGAATAAAAACACCATACTAATTAGGGGACACTGCTAAAAAAAACTATACTAATACTAATATTAATATTAATACAATAAAAAAATAAATGACTTGAAAGGCATTATGTGCAGCATAGGATGCAGCCCTTACAGCCGGTGTCCATTAAGCGAGTTATATCCCTTTTGCGAATGTAGTTTGTAAACGCCTGCAGTGTCTTGGCTGATCTGTCAGCCATAGACAGTTTGCCCCATAATTTGGGTCCTACATAACGCAAAGAGTGCTTCCCATAAGTAACAGTGTTGTATCTAGGAGTAGAAAAATCTGAT
>Ga0126338_10002882_pt1 | contig 11962 bp, 11 predicted proteins | sample OrbCmetagenome_2_FD_92529 | JGI IMG/M metagenome (GOLD analysis project Ga0126338, IMG submission 92529) | Coral microbial communities from Petempiche,Puerto Morelos, Mexico - Orbicella C C metagenome | ecosystem: Host-associated > Invertebrates > Cnidaria > Coral | place: Petempiche,Puerto... | reverse complement strand
TTTGGGGGGATTAAGATCTTTACATCCCAGCCAATATTTTCTTGCCGCGATTTCCCGCGATTTGTCACGCGCCTGAGCCCACGTGCTTAGCCGCAAACCAGTAACGTAGAAGAGCGTTATCGATCTCAGAGGGACTGGGACGAAAATGGCTAGCACCTGGTAATTTTGAGGCAGTTTCCGGTGTGTTTTGCTAAGCATTTTAGTATTTTCTTGGGTACAGTTTATAATAGCTATGTCCTCTAGAGATGGACCCCGAGCTGTTGGCACGGATGGCTCTGATTTTGCCCATAGGCAGCGTGTAGCTTCCCACTACAAGGAAAGCGTACAGTGGAAGGGCAAACTCAAGGCTTGTCTGTGCTTCCATTTAGTTCTGATCGTGGCTGTTGGAGCTTGGATTACTGCTGCTTATAGTGGGTGAGCTTGAGATAAAAATACCACAGAACCAGTCATTATAACAGTAGTTGTCATAGTACAGGTGTTGTACATAAATGGTTAGTCTATCTGTGTCAAAGAAAGCTTATTGCACCACGTGGTTTCAAAGGGACTCCTGTTAATAATCTTTCCCTAACCTGCGAATATACTTTTGCGATTGTTATTGAAAGGACATGTGTTAGTCACCGTTTTGATCAGGCATGCATCTGTTAATATGGTGCAAATATGTAGTTTCAGGATATGTCCATACCAACCTTAATGATGTTCATAGTTCAAATAGGAGTAGGAATTGATAGAACAACACATTCATCTATTGTTCAAGACAAACTCAAGCAGAGAGTTAATCTTTATCTAGAGGTGCTGTTCATTACCAGTCACCCTTCCCTCCCTCCAAGCATTCTACCAGGTTGCCATAACAACCCATTTACTGTCCCGGGGGGAAACATAATTTATATGAAAAAGTCGGGGATGCTCATTGCCTCACTTAGGGGGTGGATCAAGGATTCTGGTCTCACTCAGGGTGTTGATGACAAAAGAAACACTCAAAGAAATAATATAAAATGTAATGTTCTTAATTCCGTTTTTGGGTTTGATTTCCACCAGTCTCTCTAGTCTGGTCCACTAGCGAGGGCTCCTTTCTTAGACAGCAGCTGGTTATCGAGCTATTGCATTTTAAGTGGTATCTCTTAGGGGTCAAATGAAGCTCGAGTGACACCCAGATTGGTATCCTTTAGGGTTCAATTCAGGCTAAACTACAGAATACCCGCCCACTTATTAGCATCTCATTGAATAAGAATAGCAACTATTGTTATATACCTCGTTCTTGAAAGCACACTGGCACATGTAAATGAAGTGGCCGGGTATTCTGTAATTGCTCCTCAATTCAATTTTTTCAATGAGCATCCCCGACCTTTTCATATAGGAGTCCCCCCCTCAGCAATTGGCCTTGGGCAAGAAACTACTGTCACTGACAATGGCTTCACAACTTGGCCCAGAAGAGAAACAATACCATTAGTTATCTGGTACTTTATGGAAACTGGATAATTGTCTTCTGACCATGGCAATATACAGTATGTGGGGTACATCACATGAAGGGAAGAAGTAATAAAATAAATCCCATAATATTTATTTTACTCCATGTATGGTTACAGGTGTTTACTTTGAATGGTTTGTAGCTAATCAAAGGACATGGCACCTCCTTTAAAAGGGAAAACAATGATTGTTGTCTCCCCATGATTAAGAGATACAAAAATCATTACTTTCACCTTTAAAGGAGACACCATGCCTTTTAATTATAATTATTAATGGTTATTAAACTATACACATGGAGACCTCAAAGATAGCATTTATCATTATTTTTGCTGGCTTAGAAATGTTTCAGTTTGAGAGTCTAAGAAATGTCTAAATTGCACTTCAAATTTGGTGTTCCAGAAAGGTACGTCACTTAGACATGTATACATATGAATAAGTTAGTGACCAAGTATTATTTCTTTTGATCCACAGCCTTGTAAAGGCACGTCCAGAGCCATGGGAGATGGTCTGGTTGATAAGCACTGTTCCTACAATTGTAGGACTCGTAAGTCTCCCAAAGAACAATATCAAGCAACTGTATGTGTATGCATTCGGAACTCTTTTCATTGGAGTTGGTCCTTTAGTATTTGGTGCCTGTGTCATGCTGCAAAACCTCTATTTCAACATCAGTCATGGAAGAGCCCCTGCAACTCAACAGTGGCAAAATGCACCAATGAAGATGGCAGCCTCTGCTTTTGTGATCCAGTTTCATGGAATTGGCTTGTACTATGCGAACAAGCTAATTGGTGCTTGGAGTTCCAAGGGAGAGAAAAAGACTTCATAGCAAAACATCTTGGAAAACTGCATAGCAGCTAAAATAAACCAAAACAAAAAGAGAGCATAAGGAAACCCTTTTTTTACAACCGTTCAGAAAAAAAAATGAAACTTACTAACAAATGAAAACGACAAAAGCATTGGGGCTAACAAACCTAAGAATGTTGTAAATTGTTGTCCAATATCACCTGGAGTCATTCTTGCCACATGCAAAGTCAGTCTTGAGTTAATGGAACAGTCTTAGTTGTGATCAAAGCCGTTTAAACAGCTATCACTGGTGGAAATTGAACTTACTGATATTAGTAAGGTGCTTGCAAAATCTTTAAAAATTGTGGTGCAAAGTTCTCAAGGTAACACCCCTCTTACTCCCAGATTTACCAGCCTTTTCCAGTCTCTACTTTCAAGGGGTCTGTACATTTAATTTTGGTCATTACTGGTAGTTTCAGGCAGCAAGGAGGTGTATCCCCAGCACAAGTTTACATAACTAGTTGCGTTTATAACTTTATCAAGACAAAACAGAAGTATGATTTATTTTTTAGAAAGGTAGTCTCGTAATAAACCCTAGTGTTCTGATTGTGTTTTTTTCTTGGCCAGGATTTTGCTATATGGACTGTTTCTATAGTTCTAAATCGTAATAAGTTGTACACAATTTTTTTTTGGTTTTCGAAAGCATGGAGGAGTGCCATATAATTTAACTATATTTACTACCCTAGCTTGCTTGAGCCATACTGGAGAACATTGGTTGTTTTTGTACAAACTGAGTGCTCAATTTCTGTACAAAACCACCTTGGGTCAAGACACTATTCCCCAGTTTGGCCTTTGGGCTCAGTTAGTAAGAGGTTAGTAATGTGCTTAGTATCAGTATTGCATACTCATACTTTCACAATAGTCTGATTAATCTTGCTACATTTGGAGGATCGTTACTCTCTAAGGGTTCCTAGGTACTTTTGGAACTTGATGCTTGAAGTGAAATATGGGCAGGTTAAACATGGTTTTATTAATTTATTGCAGCAGTTTATTGAAATAAATACTGTGTGATATGGTTTAAAAAGGAGTTTCCTTCAAGAAGTCTACAGAGTTAAAAAGAATGTCAAAATATCTCAACCTCTTCAAAACTATATTTCTCTAACATTAGCTAATGTCTTTTACTTTCTTTTACGTGCTTTTGCCTTTTCTCTAATCTCAAATATAACAAAGATCTTAACAATGACTGTCACTGTTGCTATAGCAACCTTCTGCTGAAAAGTTAGTTCTCCTTCTGCCTTATCACCATGTTCAGTGTGACTTCCCACAAACTCTTCATAATGTTCTTCCCGTATTAGAACAGGTGGACCAAGGCATTGATTAAACATTTGAACAACTTCTAGTGCTTTGTTCTTTGCATTTCTGACTGCACAAACACAGGCTTGCCGTCTGAAAAGAACAAGGAATGAAACAATTAATATATATTTGAGACAAATTTGGTCCCATGAATGATACCATTTTTCTTCCATAAAGCTTTGTGTACACAGCAATTAATAAAGAAAGTACATGGGAAATGAATGAAGACACCTAATGAGTATTTGCACAAAATTTCAAACAGTGTCTTCAAACAGTCCATAAGAACAACCAACAAGTATTACTAACCAGGGCTGTCATTAAGTTTTAATTCACCTATAGCCTTGATCTTCACACCTGTAGCAAACTTGTTACTTTATGGGTAAATGTTATCAACTACAAGCCAGTTCACCCATAACATCAAGGGTCCATGAAACATACTCAGCCATAACAGGTGTTACTGGTTAAAGCCCTTATTGACAGCCTTGACTAACTATTAAGCCACAGCCAAATGATCACAACATGTTGTTGTGTTTGGCCACACTGCTGTGATACTTGCAACATGTTGGGTCTTGTTAGCTCAAATTTGACCATCTTCAAACTTTATCCAGCAATACCCAACATGTCGCAACACGTCACATCAAAGTGTTGCAATTGTTTAGCCAGGGCTTTAAAGGGATGGCCATTTTCAAATCTGAGGCAGGGAGGGGGCATTTTTCTGTCTAAGAATTTCTAAGATAATGAATTGTAACCTCAAGCTAGAAGTTGGTTTCTATCTTAAGGTTTTACCAAAATTTTTTCTTGTGATTCAACTCTAACATCACGAGATTACATGTAGCTGGGCTCCCTTATCATTTTCCGCCTTCAGTTCACAACTTTCAATGGCCTTCAGGAGGTTTGTTTGATGTGTAAATTATACAATATTATTTGGGTTACACATCTTCTGGGTCATGTTACATGGCAGAGACTGTAAGTAACTGTCACCTTAATGAATCAAGCTTGCTTGCTGTGTGATATAGCACAGGACGGGATACTCTGACTGTCTCGTCAAGTTTTTCTACAAGGAGGTTGCACACTTGTTCACACTTAGAAAAATCACTAAACTCTACAACGACTTCAATTTCCAATTGATATAGTTTCTCAGTTCTGTTCAGAGTTTTATGGATTTCGAAGTCTTTGATATGGTGAGATTTCAGTGTTTGAAGCACATAGTCCACTCGGCGATTTACACTGGTTTTAACTTCTTCAACAGATTCCTGTCAAAAAAAGAAAACTGTAATGTTGAATCTATAACAATTTTGAACGGTGCATTCCTTTGGGATGATCTAGACCAGGATGAAGGATCTAAGATCGCTCGGATCATGGTGCATCAAAGGAACCAATGATTCCACCCTGGGTAAGTATCCATAAATCATTTTGGTCCAGGTAATCTTGGATCATTTCTTGGATCCTGGTTCAGGTAATCCCAAAGGGATGCACCCAGAAAGTTATCAGTTACCACCTGTCTCACTATTTAGAGTTAATTGCAAAGCCTGACTTTTCAACTGAGTATCAATAGTAATCTGAATAGATTTTATTTAATTTCCGACGTCATTTCAGTGTCAGTTCACTCTCAACCAATCAGAAACAAAACTAACCAATCGGACTGCAGGGGGGTAAAATGCAGACTGCAGACTGAATCTTTTCAACTGAATCGTGTTACCATTTCCATCACTGGGAGCTAATTCTTTGGCCAAATTTTATGCCTCAAACAAGCTTAGAACTTAAAACTTGTAACTGTAAGCTTATTAATTAGAACTCTCAGCGTGTCCAGTGATTCAGGTCAGAGTGCCACCCTCTACACTTTTCTAACGCCATTACACTGTAGCTGCCAGTCTTTGTTTTTAAAACTCAAGTGTGTAAAAAAAAACAAGGAAAAAGCGATCGCTTACCTTAGTGTTGGAACACACAATCGAGACCTTTGCTTTATCTGGAGGAAGACTGACCTCTCCAGTTTCCGTTATCTGAATCTCCCGTCTGTTTTCAAATGCTCCTTCGTGTTTACTTTCGGTTATTCCCTCATTGGCACGTTCATTTTCAGCCGAAGAAGTAAACTGAGCGAACACTTGCGCTGGACTATGCTTTTTAGATTCAAACCGACTCATTTCGTTATAGATCAAGAGATAAACAAAATGCCATGAGCCTTTCAAGAAAGCTCAACCATTGAGAGATTTTGACTTAAATGAAGACACTAGCTTGACAACAAAACTTGACTACACTGACGCCTTAGAACCCAGTACTTCCGAGCAGGTACGCGCGAAGACTCGAGAGACGTGTGAGCTGTCGGTGAGCTGTTTATGTTCGGCACCCGGGTGATCATTTCTCCTCTCCTCGGCCAGTCATTTTGAGAAATGCAGTTAAATGATTATCAACATTTAAAAGTTACCAGTTGAAGCTTGTAGCTTTACGTACTGCTGAAACATTCAATCACACTGGCTGAATTGTCCCAGAGGATAGGAATCCCCGTAGGCTCTCGCTCGCGTGTGCACGTGACGCAAGTGAGTTAGGATTCCCACATTCAATCAGTCAAGAGAGAAGATTTGGAATTCGTCTGTCGCACTGGATTTCTCTGATTTCTCTGGATTTCTCAGACACCGTGCTGATTAAGTCGACATGTCCGCCTGAGGCCGCCATGTTTTTGTTTACCGATCCGCGCTCATGTAAACCGAAGCTAACCTATTTCGCGGGAAAAGGAGCCCAAAATTAGACCCGCGGTCTGTGAAAATGCCGTGACAAGGCTTAGTACGAGAGTTGTACGCTCCTGGTGATGGGCTCCTGAGATCAATGAGAGACTTTGAGCTACTGACCAGCTGGGTTAAGCATGCAAAACTGAACAGTCCGGAAAATAAGGTTTATTGTAATTATGTGTTTCTATTGCTGATTGAAACATATCAACCCCTACCAAAACCCTTGTTCAAGGGTCATAACAACTGACCTTTTATATTATCTTGCCGAATTATTCGACTTTCCGTTGAATAACCACAGTTACTCTATTGTAACTGATGTACAGTGAATATGAATACTCAAACTGACTCTTCCTTGTTCAAACATTTCAGAGGAACAAATATAACCAGCTCTTTCTTGTAATGTGGACGAACAAAATCACATTTAGATTTTTATCAAACGACTTCAAGAAATAGTTTAAACCAAATACCCCAGGGGTCTCCTTGAATCACTTTTCCTTTTTACGCTTTATAACAAAAGGAAGCGGTTGAGTGGTTAGGGCGCCGGACTTGAATCCGTAGGTCGCGGGTTCAAGTCCCCCTCTGACCACTAAGCAGAAGTTGTTTTTCGGTAGACCCTAGTTCAATTAACTTCTCGGTCATGCTTGTATATAGCCAACTGATCTGGCCTGTGAATTTGCTAGATGTAGCTAAGCGCACTGACCTCTATAAACAACAACATTTGAACATTTGTTTGCTTTTTTTTTAACTCACATAAATCAGATCAAATTTTGTCTGGCTGCTTCGTTCCAGTCGTAAACGGAAACTTCCCTTAGAGTTATAGATTTTTGCTTGGTTACGAGCCTTGTAATATTTAAACTGATTGCAGTCACTTTTTTGTTCGCTAACGCTATTGGAAAAGGATGAATTCTCTTGTGTCCTATAGTGCTTCCAGGCTCAGGAGTTTTTATCCAACCGTCTTCGGTTTCCAACTTCAATTCGTATTCCATAACTATTTGTCCAGATTTCTCGATGTCTTCCATGAGTATAACGGAACCATTGAGGCTTTTCAATTCCCTGAATTTCCATATTTTTTCCTCTCCTACATGCATTTCAGGGCTACAGTATTTGCTTACGGGGTATTGATATAACAGCGCTATCGCTTTGCCCAGCTCCTGGTATACCGAGAGATCTATCTCGGGTACCAACCCGTGGGTGTCGGGATTGAGGTTCAAAAGCATGGTACAGCCATGTCCCACGCTAGTCAGATATTCACGTACAAGTCTTTGGGTACTTTTCACCGAGCACTCCGTATTAGGTTGCCAAAACCAATAGTGTTGGCGAATCACTGTATCACAATTAGCAGGGCAAAACAGCTGGCCCCAGGGATTCCCTTGAATCACTTTTCCTGCAAAACAAAAAAGGAAAAATTCTTTTAAGTGAGCGCGTTTTTGATCAAATGTTCTCTGACTGCCATGCATAGATCCAGGATAAAGGGGGAGGGTGGGGGCCTCATGTCAGTAGGACCTGGATGCTCGTCGGAAAATTAAATAAAAGGACCAAATATCTGGGCTTGGCCAAGTGACCCCCTTAACGATAACACTTTAAAACGAACGGACCGATAAGAGATATAATGCGTTTAACCATAAACTAAATGAGGAGTTGCTGGTTAACGCGATCGATAACAACAAAATCAGGCTTAACTCGGCCGTCAACATACTTAGAATAACAATTGATGTTTTAATTAAGTTTCTTTGCGTTCAAGCCCGGAAGATAATTTGTTGAGAAAGTGAAACTAAAATTGGCAATTTTCAACCCAAAAAGCGTGACCTCACCCCTTTCACAAAGGAGTGTGCACCGAGGGAGAGGAGGGGAATCATAGGGCTTCTTTTTGATGACATCTCAAAGTAATAATGGGCTTTCCTTGCTTTAGTCAGTTCTTAGAGGAGTGTGTAAGCAATGTCGAAAAGTTCCGCTCAACTAATTATTATTCACAACGTAAGATTTGTGCTTACCATCATTGGTCTTCATGGAACACTTTCCATTGGGCACGGCATACCAGTGAGGTAAAGGTGCCATAGCATTTTCGTTACCAACCCACCGCAAGCCTTGATTTCCAGCAAAAGTCGGGCATTCGTCACACAGTGAGTTACCTGCCAACTCGCGAATGATTGGTCCGACATTAGGGCTCACTCCTGGAACAATCCCAGCATCAAACCAGATGTAGAAAGGGTCTTTATACGGAGATTTTGCATTGAATAATTCCCGCATTTGTTCTTCCACTACCTTTTTATAGCGTTCTTGAGTTAAGGCGTTCCCAGTTGTATAATTATCCACGCCCATATACCAGTTGTTGTGCACGCTGTAAAAGAATCCGTAATCAAGACCATGTTTTTTGCTGGACATCATAAAATCGGATAGGATATTTCCCTTGCCTTCTCTCCACTTTGTATACTTGACAGAGTAGTTGTAATTTGTCTCACTTGGCCACATGAGAAACCCGCTGAAGTGGTCAATGCTAATAATAATGTATTTGGCACCAAAACTTTTCGCTGCCTCGACCCACTGATCAGTTGAGAGTTGTTGTGGATTGAAGGTGTCTACAGGCACTACACGACCTACAACAATAGCGAAAGATGAAAGATTGAGTCGTACCTAGTACAGGGGTAATAACAAGGACTTAAAGACTGACCGCAAGAATAACAGTGACACGCACTTTCCAAACACCCTAAATCTCTCCAAAGCTAGAGGGCTAGACGACTGGGGGACCGACTGCCGAGAAAAAACAAACCTTGTCTCAAGCACCCCTGTCTCGTCCCAAACTCTCCCCTTCCTAAAAGCCTCGCTCCTGCCCTTTCCGATTTTCGAGAGCAAACTAAACAGACGGCAAGCGGTCTATGATCGCCTGCATGGTTCAATCTATGAGCTTTTTCTTTACTTATCCAGCGCTCCTTTCACATTGCAATCAATCAAATTATCTATCAATCCAAAAATTTTAAGCGGTCAGCACGCTTAGTTCGCACGCTTATGAGAACGTGGGTAGACTGTAAATATACAACCTGCATGACCGCGAATGACTTGAAGGGGAACACTCGCTATATAGTTTGCGATGTTTCACATTTCACTCAGGGAAACCACTGAAAAGTTTTACAGTTTACAATGCAGTGAGGCATACGAAAACAAAATTGCAGTGCCGTGTATCAAAATAAAAAGACCAAACTATACCTAAAATTTGGTACCATCGCTAACGTCAAACCTATATAATGTCCAAAATAGTGCCTCGTGACGAAAGGGTCAAATGCCGTGAACTTGCAGACCAGTAGATTTCGCCTCTAACGTTCGTCACTGTTTAACGTATTCTTGACTGACAAGTTATAGTTGGAAACCTAAAAGGCATTCTGTTTTGGTCAAGACAACGTCTTTTGTTAAACGGACAAGTTGCGACTCACCTGGTTTCATATAGCGATCAAATGTTTGCATGTTGAAGTGAACTATTGCTCCAACTTCGTAGTCCAGCCATTTTGCTTGAGTTTTTGTCGGCTTTGGTACCTCGAAATCGCTTGCACCTTCTACACAATGAATATACAGCGTAACGATCAAAGAAAACAAACTGTAAAGTTGTATCATTCTGGGAAACGAGTGTCGAATTCGACTTTTCAGTTCAATGAAGGTTGTCATTTGGTTTCTCAAACCCCTTATGACTTACAGGGAACGATTGTTCATAGTCACATTAACTACAGGGTCCACAAATGTCTCGTGTGGGAATTACGCTTGAGGACTTATAACAAGCAAATTCTAGTAAAGTACCTGCTTCAGGACAGGTGGTAAAACACGCTGGTTAATTATTATTTCGCGCTTCCTTGAACTATGCAACCAGCAAATTAAACACGCAGGGTCGACTTCACTGTGCTCAAGACTCCCATCGTCGCGCGCGTGAGGAAAAGCTGCAACCAACCATATGCGTACAATGGCTCCGCAAATGAACTTAGGGTGGGTTCCTTTGGGGTGATCTGGATCAAGATCAGTGATCCAAGATCACTCGGATCATGGTGCATCAAAGGAACCGATGAATCAACTCTGGCCACGGATGCACCATGATCTGAGTGATCTCGGATCACTCATCCTGATCCAGATCACCCCAAAGGCTAGAGTCGTGCCAAATTCAAGATTTACTGAAGCCACTTAGCTATTCTCCCCTAACTCCTCGCGAAAACGCAATCCCATCCGGCAACTGAAATACATCATGCGTAATTTATGAATTTTGTTTCGCGCGGCAGAAGCGCGACGTTTGAGTCGCTGTCGTGCCAGAGTAGAACGCCAGAACTTGCCGAACTTAATTCAAATGTTTGATTCAGTGGTCGTACTTTTGCCGAGCTTTTGTCGAAATTAATTCCTGAATTTAGTTCGGTGCAGCAGAAGCCGCACGCATGTCATTATGAAGTCAAAACCAGAAATGGCAACTGGATAGACGCTTAAACAATAGGATGTTGTGTCTTTACAATACAGGTGGCTATTTCGAACACGGGACCAGCTTGTCAAGGCAAGGGTAGAGGGCTTGAGCCGAGGACCTTTGGATAACCAGACCAGCGCCCTAAACCTGTCGGACATGCTGTCTCCGAGTACCAATTACAAACAAATTAATAGCAAAGTCTTTTGCAAAATGTCTGGGGCTTCTAGAGTTACTTTAATTGTCCAATGTCCCTATGAAGGTCACTAAATCAGGAAAATTGTTAGAACGAAGATAGGAAACGGTTTTAATTTGTCAGTTTTGTCAAACTTCTCAGTGAATATAAAAATCTTATATGATAACGAGTTTCTATATTATATACAGTAAACACCCTCGAGTAAGAACCTACATTTTTTGAAGTCTGGCAAAATAGGTTATCGTATTTTGTGGTAGTTATTGGCAATTTGGCTAAGTAGGTACTTAATTAGGTTCTTAATTTCTATTAAGGGGATATAATTGTTGATTACCAGAAGAAATAAGCTTGGGTTTTGGTCCTTGAACATACAGTATTTATTCGCAACTGTATTATTTATTTTCTTGTAATATAAATGTGAAATCTGAAAGTCACACTCCTTGGTTACAATGTTATCATTATGTATCTGTAACCCATATACAAGAACCTGTTTGATCTTACTTGGCTGAACACTTTTATATTTTTGGAGTATTAAAATGGCAAATTTCTGCCAGTAGGTTCTTAAACTACTAGGCTCTTAAGGTCATTCCACGGAAATAGAACCTGCATGTACTGAGATTTTTCTCAAACTTTGCCTATTGACTGTTTATATTTTAGGAACTTAAATTTGGAAATAAAAATGAGGGGTCCCCATGTTCGTTTAGGAGCAACAGCACCTTGTTTGTACCATATAAATCCTTACAATAGCACCATGATGACAGTCACGATTGCTTGCTAAAACCACGTTTCCGAGGATTGTTCCGTGCTCAACACTGAGAATCGGCCCATAGTTATTTTACGTAGAGAAATTTATTACTCAATTCAACACAACAGAAAAAATTGATAGGTCACCATACCGGTTTTCGAGAAAATGACGATTTACCTCTATGGCGAGGTCCAGCCGTAAAGAAAAAGCCGCCATTTTTTAATGCGCGCGCGCTAATCACGCGTGAAATTATGCGCAGTAGGGATGCGCAATGCAATACT
>Ga0126338_10002881_pt1 | contig 11963 bp, 10 predicted proteins | sample OrbCmetagenome_2_FD_92529 | JGI IMG/M metagenome (GOLD analysis project Ga0126338, IMG submission 92529) | Coral microbial communities from Petempiche,Puerto Morelos, Mexico - Orbicella C C metagenome | ecosystem: Host-associated > Invertebrates > Cnidaria > Coral | place: Petempiche,Puerto... | reverse complement strand
TTAAGTTTGACCAAGTAGACACTCGTTCATGAATTTTAGTTCGTCCGGTGACTCGAAGAAGGAGCTGACGATCGATTAGCTTTCTATAACTATTTTCTAAAGTCTGCCCGAGGACATCATTCAGTCAAATGTAGGTGCAAGTCTAACGATTTGCTAGTAAGCGGCGTCCACGTGCACTGAGATGTGACGGGTCGCCATTTAGTCCCGTAATTAGGCAGTTTGCATTGTAGTGATAATGCTCTGCTTGCTTTAGACGGCGAACAGCTTTAGCCACATCAACTAGGGCTTGGAAGTGCTATTAAACGGACATCAGTAGCTGCTGTTGGCGATATTTGGCCTGAACTTTTTTAGAACCGAAAAAAACTCGTACTACATCAGGCGACAGAGTTTTCCTTACGTATACTTTATCTAACGAGCTTTAGGCCATTCAAGTTTTTCATGCGCAAGACAGTCATAACCGCACCACCGTACTCCCAACTCAAAACAGTGGTACACTGGTACCCTAGAAGCTCGATTTCCGCCGCTCTCTCGAGTGCAGTCTAAGGTGGAGCGCGGGCTCCTTTCCAGAACAGCGACTGGTAATTGAGCTTAGGTACACCAATGCCTTTGGGTTAGCTGACGCAAAAGCTGCAACTTCACAGCAAAAGAATGCAGGCATACTATCTCCTATTTGAAAGGCCAATGATTATTATAATACACAGAACGATCAGAGACCTAAGGCAAACAGTCAGTGCTACACGAAGACGAAAATTATGGTGCATAGAAGTATCAATGAATACCTTATATTCATAAGACTTATTGTATACCTTCTGTCCATCTGCCCCCCACCCCAAAGAAAAAAGATTTGCATGACTAAATAGAGCATTTGTACCTTTGTTAACCTTTCTCTGGAGTCGTTTCATTGACAACTGAGTCCCTTCAGAGTATGGTTTACCTTCAGGTAGGAAACACAGGTCAGTTACATTCAACATTAGTCAGGAAACAAAGGCGTATTTTAACGAGAGTTATACCCGTTTTTATTTTACTCGTCATAGGATTGATTGAAGGAACGGCAGACAGGCCTAAAAGCCGAAGCTGAAGACCGCATGTGATCGAGAGAGGGATTTGGTTATTTAACGGACCCTGTATCCCAACGAGAGACATTCTTCACGTTCAGCATGGACATAAACAACAACGAAACAAGCATCAATTCATTCATTTCGACGTTTTATTTCCCGTACGCACCCCACATATCATGGGAAGTCGGGGGTTCAGCTTTTCACTTGATTATAGGCCTTACAACGGCCATGGCTTCATTTCCCACCGTTCTTTTGAACGCATTAATAATCCTGGCTATAAAACAAAGAAGAGAGCTACACAAATCCTCAAACATTATGTTGTCAAGCATGGCCGTTACGGATCTTCTAGTTAGCCTTATAGTTATGCCGACATATGCCACAATTGATTTCTTTACGTTAAGTCAAGTTTCGTTTGAGTATACCTGTATGTTATATGCGGTAAATATGTTCTTCGGGCCTTTGCTCTCCACAGTTACTTTGGATCACTTGACTATCATTGCTTGGGAGAGGTACGTGGCGGTACAAAAATGGATGGACTACAAGCTTATCATCACGAATGGCCGCCTCAAAAAGATTGCGATAGGTGCCTGGCTATCTGCACTCTTCCCAACGGCTGCATACCTTGCTTTGACAGTGGTCGTTGTGGACCGTATAGTTTTGGACGGCGTTTTAACCGGGTGGGCTGCTGTTGAAACTATTTGTTTATTTCTTATTGCCTTCTTCTATTAGAAGATTTACCTCGGAATACGCAATCGTAATCTAAACGAAATCTCTCAAATCGACGTTCTAATGAAAGCAAAACGGCTGGAGTCTAAAGTTGCCAAGACAACTGGTTTATTAACCGCTGCGGTAATATCCTCGTCCATTCCAGTATTACTTTTTCCTATCTTAGGAAATGTTGTGCCACTGTTTCGTACAAAGCCCCTAACCGGTTTACACAGACATTTATTCAGTTGAACTCTCTATTTAATCCGCTGCTTTACTGTTATAGAGACCAACGTTTCAGAAAGGCTCTTAGCGAGCTGTTGGGGATCAAAGAGCCTCAACTGACAGTCAGTGGTTGGTGCCGCTCAATTTTTAAGGCAAAAGGATCCAGTTAGCTCGTTAGAGCTTCACTTAGTAGGAAAACGTATCCAACACTTAAAAAGATCACTATCTTGCAATCTAACTGGTGCTTTAGATTCTGTCCATGGACCACCTAGTGTGATTACTTTGAAAGGTCTTTGTCTGCTCCTACCCTTGACATACCTGCAGCAGCTCCTTAGATGACTTGGTTGCGCAGCAGCCTTCATCCATCGTTGAAACAAGTGAAACAATTTATGTTGAAAGCGTCGTGTAATGTGAAGCGAGGTAAGACATTCCTGAAGGTAACAGCAAGCCTGAAATAATGCCATGAAATCTAATAAATATATCAAGACCTAAATCCTGTGATTCCAACAAGACTCCGTGAAATTTGCCAACCACGACCTGTCATGGAACGGTTGAAAGGCCATATACTTTGACAGTGAATATCACGGCCCCATATGAAGCGTCTCTGAACAACGTCTCAATTGGAGGCAGGATTTTTAATATATACGAAGTAACAAGTTAGGCGAACACCGCCAGAATTTCAATGTGTACGTAAAACATAATTCTATGCAGAAACAATAGAGCCAAAACTTAACAAGAACTTAGGCTTACCTTGAACTCCACAAGGAGAGAAAGCGAGTGCAAAAAAAACATCACATTCTCTAGCTAAGAAAAAAGCTATGAGCCTAATTTCCACGTCTGTTAAACACGATCTCACATTCTTACTTTGAGTTAATTGTATCAATTCTTTGACCTCGCCGGCCGCGCTGTTGTGACCGATACATGACCACAGTCATAAATACCTCTCCCAGCTTTCATCTACGTGTGAGCAAACGCCTACCGGCGAAATACTACATATTCAAAAAAGCGAAACAAATGAAACCAAAATAGCCGATCTCAACTTTGGAGGTCTTCGCGTACCCAGGCTCTCCATGTTATCGGACCTAAATGTAGGTTTTTCTAGTCCCCCCTAAAACCTGCCAAACAAGGGGTGAAGACTCTTAAACAGAAACAATCTTAGCAGGGGAGGAAGGGGAAAAATGTTTAGTCCAGGTTTAATGAATAAATTAATCAGAATGGAGAGAGTGAGTGAGTGAGTGAGCGAGCGCGTGAGTGCCATTGGACTGCCTCGTAAAGCTCATGGATGACGTCACCCATGAGCTAAAAATGCTCTTCAACTGCTACATGTGCTTAGTAGGGATTTTTGGACCGATAGCGAATTGATTCGTCTGCTTTTTCTAAAAGTTTAAGATCTTGATCCTTACTTTTAAAGCTTTACATGATTTGTCTCCTTGAGAAGCCTCTACAGTCCTTTAAGAACTCTCCGTCCATCTACTTCTTTCCGTCTTAACTGTACCAGCCTTATAACTTTTTTAACACAATCTTCCAGAAAGCTCCCATCTTAATGCGGATGGCCAAATCGGTATAAGGTGGTCCGTTTTACATGACATTGTAAACCAAAGGTCAATTATTATTTTTGTTTTGTTTCGATCCCAAAATTTCGTGGAAAATGGATTTTTCATTAAATGTGGGTGTTTTAAGCAAGCTAGAGTAACCCCAAAATTTGGAGTTTCAATTTTCGATTTTGTTTAGTTTTAGAGGTGCCTATAAAAAAAAATTCCTCGAAATAAAATAAAATAAAGAAAGCAAATCTGCCAAAACAAAGGCCATTTTCGTTCATTGCATAAGTTGCTTGACTTGTGTGGAAAAAATCAAGGCAATCCATGGCCATCGTCCACGAAAATTTGAATGATGGTTTTTTCACGGACACGCTCTTAACAAAGATTGCAAATTGACTCGTTTCGCTTTCGACGAGCTTCATCAATTTGAAGCCGTTCCACGTGAATAGAAATATATCGTTCTGAACCCATCAGACGCACAATTCTATTTTCAGTTCTAGTTACATTTACAAAATCACGATAATTAAAGAATTTACCGTAATAAGTCTGATAAATGAATCGAAAAAGTAAATTAAAATGAAATGGCCCGGAACAATAAAACGCACGACATCAAGGCAACTGTTGAGTACAGCGGCCCAAAGACGTTTTCATGAACAGACCCTTTTTCCAATTAGTGCGGAGAATTTTCACATTTAATGTTCCGCTACTCTCCATTTATATATTAATTGAAAGCGGCAACTATTGTTGGCGCTAAAGGCAGTTCCCTTTACTCCAAAGGATTCGGAAACTCTTTAAATATTGGACCAATTAGAATTTTAATCAGTTGCCCTGATTCCAGTAGCAAACAATTCTGCGTCTAATGGCATTACTATTTATGGATAAATCGACAGAAAGCAAACGATTTTTAGCGGCCCTTTTTCGCCACTTTTATTTTCGTAAATCTGAGGTAAGAGCAGTTGTTAAAGATAAATGTTACACCAGTTTTCAATGTTCACGATGTTTTTCGTTACCATAATTTCCCGATTATCGTTTCAGTATTTCAAATTTCCTTTCATCATTTTTATTCAACACAACGTAAAAATAGACCTACCTTGAATTTTCGAAAAATTAGCAGCAGCAGTTGAAGAGCATCCCCTTGAGGCCATTTCTGCCTGCATTAGAACTTTTTTAGCCCAGTTTTCCAAAAAGCTCCAATATTAGTACAGATGACCAAATCGGCAAAGGGTGGTTCGTTTTATTTCACATTATAAACCAAAGATCAGGGGGTTTTTTTCTTTTATTTAACTGTTTCGGTCACAAATTTTCTTGAAAAGTGGATTGCCTTAATTTTCTCTACACAAGTCAATCAACATATACGATTAACGCAAATGGCCCCTACTTCGGCAAATTCGCTTTCTTTATTTTTTGACGAATTTTTTTTATAGGTATAAAATCGAAAATTGAAAGTCCAAATTTTCGGGTTACACTATGCTTGCTTAAAATTTTACAGTTAATGAAACATCCTAATTTTTTCAGAATTACTGCATAATTCTTTCTTCCTTCTACACAACTAATAATCACTTGCTTACCTAAAACACAAGCAAAGTTGTCCTGTAAGAAGACGTTTTTGGCATTTTTGCTAACGTAGCCCCTAAGCAAACAGATCTTTTTTTTAAAAGAAGTGGAACCTCTTCATGAATGATGACTGTTATCAGCTAAATGTATTGAAGCTAAGCTACAATTATTTGTATCAAAAGTTGTGTGCACTGTTAATTTTGAAGCGCAAAACAATCGAGCAAGTAGCTGAAAATTCAACATTTTCGATAGCAAATTGACTCGTTTTCCTTTGAATTCGAATTTGAAGTCGTTCCGTGTCAATGCAATAGAAATCGTTCCTTAACCCGTCAGACACAGCTCTATTTTCAGTTCTAGTTATATTTACAAAATCATGATAATCAAAGAATTGACAGGTGTAATAAAGTAATTTTGAGTCTCAAAAATGAATCGAAAAAGTAAAACATAGCGAAATGGCCCGGAACAATAAAATGTACGATAACAAGGCAACTGTTGGGTATAGCGGCCCAGAAACGTTTTCAGAAGCAGACAGTTTTTCCAATTAATTAGTGCGGAGAATTTTCACATTTGATTTTCCGATACTCTCCATTTACACATTAATTGAAAGTGGTAAATATTGTTGGTGCTAAAGACAGCTGTTCCCTTCACTCCAAAGGATTCGCCAACTCTTAAAATATTGGACCAATATAATTAGAATTTGATTCAGTTGCCCTGATTCCACTAGAAAATAATTTTGCGTCCAATGAATGGCATTCTATGGCTAAATCGACAGAAAGCAAACGATTTTTAGCGGCCATCTATCGCCACTTTTATTTTCATAAATGTGAGGTAAGACCAGTTTTAAACGATAAATATTACTCCAGTTTTCCATGTTCAAGATTTCTTCGTTACCATAATATCCTGATTAATGATGGCAGTAATCTTCTTGCATTTATAGGATTTAAGAGCGAATGTAGCCAAAAATCGAACATTTTCGATATAAAGTGGGAACAACCGAAATATCGATTGCGCTCATATTCTCAGCCTTAGTAGACCTTGATGTGAAGCAAATCACAGCATACTTCGTTTCGCTGAATATCGATTTACTTTCGAGGTAATCGATAATGGCCGCTTTTAGAGCTCAAAATTTCAGACGAATTTCGAAGCTTCGCGGAACAAAATTAAGCAATCTAGAGCAATAAAAACTACCAAATCTCTCAGAACAACTTCAAACACATGTTAACAGCAATGTGAGCACTTTCTGTCCATATATTTACAAATCATAGTTACATATACCCGACCTACGTTTAACTAGATTGAATATAGGGTAAAAGAAACCCGTTATAAGTATGAGCAGCAACACAAAAAAGAAATTCGTCGAGAACCCGTGTTTTAGAAGGCAAAGGCTAGTTCTTTTGGATCTCTCAACTATTTGGGGGGAAATGTATCCAAAGCGATGTAATTGAGTTTCAAAGGTGGATAAAATGCGCTGATTTAACGGCTCCCAAAAAGTCACCTGAATTAGCATAATTGAAGCTTGGCCAAAAATATTTAATTCTTTCGCAGTTTGCGTTCAATAGTAAATCAATGTAACTTAGAACCTCTAACCTTTTTGTTTGGTGTCAAAGAAGAGGGCTGTAGTCTCGACGTTATTGCTTGCTTTGGGGCGATCCTTCAAGATTACTTGGCCGTAATTTCGCAACGCATCATATTAGTTTAACGCACCCCAGACGGTTTTAATTTTTAATGATCTTCTGTTCCAAATTAGTTAAACATCAGTTCTGGACTACTGTTAAACCGCAAATGCGAGCGACAAGTCTTTCCTTTATAGACAGATACCTCTTTGCTTGAGTAAATATCGCTAATTAATTCACAATAAGTTCAAGTGAAATCGACAACTACCGCGAGAGTTAAGTACATTATGTATGGCCTATTTTGATTGTGTCGAGGGTAACTTTAGGTTTTAAAAAACACTGTGAAAATATTTATCCAAAAATATGAGAATGTTAAAGGTCCCTGATCGACAGAGTCGGAAGACTCAGTTTGTGATTATTTTTGATGGTGGAAAGCGCAGGGCCGTTGTGCATGTGTGACAAATAGCGGTTACACCCGGACCGAAAATCTAGCATTTCTTTCAACAGTTTAGCTGTTAGTAGCATTATTATTATTTCTTGCTAACTCTACAGAAAGCAAACGACTTTTTAGCGACCCTTAATCGCCCCTTTTATTTTATGTAAATCTGAGGTAAGAGAAGTTTTAAACGATTAATATTATTTTAGTTTTCTGTGTTCAAGGTTTCCCGAATTGCATGAGGAACGTTCCCAGTCAAACGATCAGAGTGGGTCAACATTAGTATCACTTGATAACGGGTCAGCTCAGTAAATTGCCGAAAGGTTAGGCGAAATATTAAGACGGAAAGTGTAAGTTACGCTTTGCAACCTAGTCGTGTACGTTTTGTCAAATTTATGAAGATCTCTTTCAGATTATTCGTACTCACTTCGAAAATTAATTGTAGGAAATAAACCTAAACAAAGTCTTTTCTATGGCTTAGCTACATAATCACATACTGAGGTTTTGTCCGGAAATTTCAAAGTTAAAATGTACCATTCTAGTAAAAGTTTGTTTTCGAACGTTTTCTTCAGCTCTTTGCCCCTTTTATTAATTGTTACGTTAATTATGGTTTTATGTCGAACTACAAAGTATTAAGAGTGAAATTTATTACCTAACGTTAATCAGAAAATTGGCAGGTGTTTAGAATGAAAATAATTCTTTAATGAATTAAATAAATCAAAACCGTAAATCATCAAGAATAGCGCACAAAGTTTTGTGCGTAACGCTGTTAACTGTTATCGTAGAATTTCGGTAATGCTCCCCTTGAAATACTTGCAATCTGCAACCAATCTAGATTGCATTCAAAAAGAAAACGAACAGTATTTCCAATTTCCCTTTATGATTTTCATTCAACACAAATTTAATAAAAAAAAAACAGACCTACCTTGAATTCTCGAAAAATTAAGGTGGCTCAGAACCCTCAGAATTTTTTTAAACTTTGTAACAAGTTGCATCTTATCTTGGTTATCACTATTCGATAATACAAAAGGGGGGTCACCAAGCTCGTTTTTGAGTTATAAGCGCTCAAAGGTAACATTAAGGGTGTTTTTAGCAGGTCATACTGTTGCTATGGTAACCTACTGTGACACGAAATTGACACCAACACGTTCACCAATGATTGGGCAGTTTTTTGATACCATGATTTTAGCATCAACCTAGATAGAGTGGTTATAATGAACCATTAACACTGTTTTGAGCCACCTTAATACCGAAGACTTTGCAGTTATTTTAACGGCCATAGTCCTACTTCGAAGAGAGTCCAACTTCGAAGCAATACTGCACATTTTGTTTTCTGAGGTCCCAAACGCTGCATTAAATCCGCGATTTCTATTCAAAACACAGCTGAAAGAGTATAGCTCGTCGTGTCGGCGGTTATCGAAGGAGAGAAAAAATTTCCAGGTTCTTTACCAGCAAGGTTATTAAGGCTCTCAATCCCATGATTTTGCTTTTCGGTGCCTCTTTAATGTTGTTCAATGTTTCTTCTTTCCATTTTGAACATTGGCTTACATGTTTTGGCCGGACGGAAGCCCTCTGTCAACCTCCGTACGTTCGCTGACTTCATAACAAAAATGTTTGGCATTGATTTTCTACCCATGGTGCTCCGCTATAAAGTCGTAAATATTTAGAGCAATGCAATTTACTAGGTTTGTAGAACTAAAGATGAGACAGGAAACGTATTTTAAACTGTGATTATGTGCGTTTTGATCTTAGATCCTGTTTTGACAACCGGATTGAAGGACCAGAAGGGCTTCATATAAAGACAACATGCAACCAAACAACACCGAAGCAACCATCAAGTTTTCCAGTTCGGCATTCTATTGCCGATACGAATCAGGCGAATTACGAGACTCTCAGAATACCACCTCTGTTTACTTGATTGTAGCCGTTCTGACATTTATTCCTTTACTTCCTACCATTCTTATGAACGCGATGGTTATCCTAGCTATAAAGCAAAAGAGAGAACTACAAAGACCATCTAACATTCTGTTGTCAAGCTTGGCTGTTACAGATCTTCTAATTGGCATTACGGTAATGCCTTTATTTGTCATTGTTAATTTTTTAATATTCCAGCAAGATTGGTCTGAACTTACATGCATGTTATTCTTGGTGAATCCATGCTTAATGCAACTGCTCTTCTTGGCTACCTTATTTCACTTGACAATTATTGCTTGGGAGAGGTACGTGGCGATACAGAGGTGGATGGACTACAAGATTCTCATCACAAATAGCCGCCTCAAGAAACTGGTGATAGCTGCCTGGATCTCAGCGCTTTTTCCTGCGGTTCCAAACCTAATAGTCAGAGTAGCTGATGGAAATGGTGCAATTATAGGAGCCTTTTTCGTGGTGTGGACTGCTGAGGCAGCAGCTTGCTTAATACTTATTGCATATTTCTATCGAAAGGTGTACTTTGGAATACGCGAACATAAAGTAAACGAAATCCAGCAAGTTGATGTTCTCACGAAGGTTAAGCTTGAATCCAAAGTTGCCAAGACAACTGGCTTGCTGACCGCTGCACTGATATTCTGCTTTATCCCAGTAGCTGTTTTTACCATCTTACATATACGATATGTTTTCCCAGCCACTCGCGCAAATGTTGGTCTCCGGATTACAACTCTGGTGACGCAGTGGAATTCATTGTTTAATCCACTGCTTTATTGTTATAGAGATCGCTGTTTCAGGAATGCCATTGGCGAACTTTTACGATTGAAAAAGCCTGCAGCAATCCAGTCAGCAGTCGGTGCTGCTCAATATGTCAGACGAAAGGAGCCTTTAGGATCGTCAGAGCACCACAACCCGAAAGAACGTAAACAACGCTTGACAAGATCAGCATCTTGCAATTCATTAGTTGCTTTAGATTCTAGTCTTGGGGCATCGACCGAAGTTATGTTGAAGAGATCTTTGTCTATCGCCGCGCTTGATAAATGCAGCAACACCTTTGACGGTCTAGAGCTGGGGAAAACTTCATCCATCGTGGTAACGAATGCAACAATACACGCCGAAATAGGCGTGCAAAGTAAAGCGAGGGAAAACAATCTTGATTGTACCAGAGATGTGAGCAAACATCAAGCTTAATCGCACCGTATCCGGATTAAGCCAAGATAGAAATCGTGGGATTCCATTAACTCCGTGAAAGTAACCAATCACAGTTATGGCATGATTCGAAGACTGAAACCGGCAAAGACAAACTTCAAGGCGTCAGATAAAGTAATCGACTCCCCTGCAAGCTATAACTGAGAAAAAACTTTGTTCAAAGAGAAACGTGGAGACTGATCTTAAGCTTTATGGAGGCAATTCAGAAACTTAAAATAAGAGAAGTCTTGCCACCAATATTCTTGACCAATCTTCTCTTTCAGCCTGTCTATACCGTCTGCGCAGAATAAAAAGAGTTCGAAAGCACCCAATAATTGATCATTCAGGTGCTTGGACTAAAAGTTGCTCACCAAAATCTATTGTGCTAGTTGCGTATATTTTGTCCGAATTAGAATTTAAAAGTAGACACAAATGTTAGTTGATCAATTGAACAAAAGTAGATGTGAAATTAAGAACGTTTTGGCAGAAAGGTTTGAGTTTTTTTACCATCAAAAGTTCAAAATTGTGTATGCTTCAGTTTGCTCCAACAACTAATGTTGATGTTGAGTTATTTTGACAGACTACCAAGCACAGGAAAGGATTAACTAGTATCAGCCACCTTAAAGGAAAGTGCCTGCGCGATATTACGTATAACGGTTTACAACTATGGTATTAATTAATTAATTAATTAATTAACTAATTAATTAGTGTCTTAGTTTTATCTGAAAGTAACGTGGTAATACTTTCATGTGAAATTTCGTTGCTTCGTGTTTTCATGGCAACGATACTAAAATTATAATGCGAGTTATCATAACAGAGAGAATAGCGAAAAACTCTCTTCGCGTCAAAAGAGGCGCATTTAAGACAAACTTTGGTCTTATTTGAAGCAATTTCATCAAAATGGTGTTCACCAATCGCACCATGTACTATTATTTCAAAATATTCCTTAAGAGTTGTTTTCGCCCGTTCCCGTGATTTATTTGCAAATCAAACATTCAAAACTACTTTATTTGACTGATATTCCATTGGCCCTACACCAAAATTTAAGATAACGGTATTAATATGCTTACAGCAAATTTGGCTAGTGCAAAATTCAAGTTACTGATTTCCAGATTTTCTTTTATTTTTATCGTTTGCAAGCCCTTCAATATATTACACCAAACTTCTACCTATTTTCACTTAACGATGTTATTTTAACTTCGATAAGAGAAGACTGTTAACTACTAGCTCTGATTGAAACTGTTATGTATGGTCCGGAAAAACACTCTATTAAAATTTTAGGTAGTCCTACACTGAGCTTGAAGTGTGAATAAACTTGTAACAGCGTAGAGTTATCTTGCGTCAATAATTTAGACAGCGCCACGAAACTTTGGAAAAGTGTAATCGCTAGTACGTATACAATATCTATACAGCACGTGCATGTACCAATTTTTATCACTTTTCCAAAGTTCCGTTGCTCTTAAACATTAGCCACCCACCCCAATTTCGCATCAAAAACGAGTTTGTCTTAAACTCTTGCAACTGAAAGACTTCATAAAGGTAAGAATAAAAACAGGTTTGGTTTGATTCGAAATGATTTTCCTGTCGCGTTAGGGGCCATCAAATATTTGTCCTCATCAGGGCCCGCATAAAATTGGCAAAATCAGTTGTTTATCAACAGTTCACAAACTTATGGTCATCATACCAGAAATCAGAAATAGCGAGAGCCTCCATCTACCCAAAC
>Ga0126338_10002880_pt1 | contig 11963 bp, 8 predicted proteins | sample OrbCmetagenome_2_FD_92529 | JGI IMG/M metagenome (GOLD analysis project Ga0126338, IMG submission 92529) | Coral microbial communities from Petempiche,Puerto Morelos, Mexico - Orbicella C C metagenome | ecosystem: Host-associated > Invertebrates > Cnidaria > Coral | place: Petempiche,Puerto... | reverse complement strand
GTATCTAACGTTTAGAAAATTTAAAACATGAAGATCCGTGAAGGGCGTCAAATTGAAATTCTGGTATGGACAAGTGTGTATAAAAAGTGTGTACCTTGGAAATGATTGTCAAATTGAATTTTTCGAGGGAAGGGAAAACTTTGACCGACTGTGACAATTCAAGGTTTTTCAAATCAAATGACTGCAACAAAAAAAAAAACGCTACCTGGTTTAACAAGGCGCAACATCTCGTCCATTGCATCAGGATCCACTTCGTCCGGAAAAACGCCATCCGCGCAGATCACGGCGTCAAACGCACCTGTGGCGTACAAAGTGGATTCCGCTTTTAATGCAGTGAAAAGAAAATTTCTGTACAGTCCGCTTCTCTCTGCACGGTCCAGTCTTTCTTTGGATACTGTTAAGGCATCAATGTTATTGTATCCCAGAGACCGCAAGTAGGACGCGGTTGAACCGCGCCCCGCACCCGCGTCTAGTATACGTACTGTCGATCTGTTTCTCGGAAACGCGTCCTTCACAGCAGCATCGAAGTACTCTGTGCAACTAGAGAGACAGAAATTTTAGGTTAAACTGAAAACCTGAGTGCAATCAGTGAGGAAAACTAACAGTAACAAACTGACGAGTAAGTTATCCGACTTGCTAGGCCGCTTCAAAACCATCTTAGAAGCGGCCAAACAACAAAGAAACACGGTAGCTAGGTACGTTAATTCATTCCCAAAACGTTGTTTTAAAATCGTGTCTCGTTCGTTTTCTCTTACCTTCAGCCTGGGCTGAATAAAATTTTTGTGTTGAAATTTTGTAAAAACAATTATACAATTATCTGTTTTTAACTAAACCGTATAAAATTCTTCCTTTCTCTAAGCCACAGAAATAGCCAAAAAGCACCAAAAACAGCACTAGCTATATGCTGCAAGTTGCCATGCGCGTGGTATCAGGCTTTAATACCCGCAGGCTTGCTCTAAAATTACTTTAACACCATCCAGACACGAAAAACAGAAATGTCATACGCTATAATCTAAGAATATTCACAAGAGTATTTTCAATCTCACATCGGCAGAAAAATAATAATATTCAGCCTCGGCCGGAAACACAATACAGTCGAACCTCCTGTTAGCGACTACCCAAAATGTCAAACCCAGGTGGTTGCTTACAAGGGCTTAATATAAAGTTACACCATATTGGGTCAAAATTTTGCCTCATTAGCATATGGTGACTGCAGAGACTAACCCCATGTTTTAAATGTTTTATTCACGTGAAAAGCCAATATCGAGAAAAAAAATCCGGTACTTTCCATTGAGAAATTTCCTTCAGCTACCCAGGAATCCAATTTCTGCACTATTATCTGTCAAGAGGTCACTTATGGGAGGTTAAAAACAAAAGACAATTTCAAACTTTTAGCTCTAAAGGTAGCCTTTTACAAAAGGTTCAAAATATAGTGATCTGACTCAGAAATTTTTGGTATTTTGGAAAACTGGTCACTGAGGAGAGGCGGTCGCTTACGAGAGTTGGTTGCAAACGGAGGTCCGACTGTATTCTTGAAAAGAATAAAGAGTGTACTGCCGTAACAAGGTCTTTTCTATTCAAATTGGAATCGTGACTCGTAAATTATATTTAATGACGCCGTGCATTCACATGTAAAACTTTGACGCACTTTTTGTCATCCGGAATCCGATCGATGCCATGGGTCCAGTCCGGTAACATAAGGCTGCACGTCTTGTAGATTCGTGTACTGTAAACACTTCACCATAACTGGACTCCAGCCAGGACGAACAAGTAAATACAAAGACAACAGTAATTGCGTTTTGCGATGCAAAACAGTTTCTCTCGATAGGATTCAAATTAAATGTGGCAAAAAAATGCATAAGGTCAGAGTTTTCAATCCAATTCCTACATTACTGAAACACACCAGAAGTAGCTTAGAGGAAGTTACCTACAATGAAAAGCTCGCCTTCCTACGTGAGTTCGTCTCGCAAACTGCGTCCCGGATCCGTAGGAGAATATGACAAGAATAGGTCGAAGTATATATAGTAATGCACGTATTAAAAAAAAAAAACAATAATAATAAGCAGTTTTCCGGTAGCTGAACTGAACAATGCGACGTTATCGACAAGAATACTTCAAAAGCTAATAATAATAATTTACGTTGTAATAATCAGGTTAGAGCACTGTGATAAAAACAATATATATTATTTTGCGGGTCAAGAAGTCGATTCCTATACCAGTATATCATCTGCTTTGTAAGATATTTTTAATTTGAAAAGCTCATTTGTGCCTGTCCATACTGCTCTCCATATATTGCAAACCAGACGAAAGTGTGACCGATGTTTTAATGTAAATATTTTAAATCTTGACGCGAAGGAAAAGTTGTTCAAATAACGTTGTACCAAGGTCACTGATTCGTGTCTGTCCGATACAGGCCACGGTTTTTCTCTGTATTAAACAATAGAAAACTTTCTGTTCTTTTTTATCGCCGTAACGATTGCTACAGTGATGTTTGGTCCGTGTTTTGCAGCCGGCTTGATATCGAAATACCCGCCTCGTTGTACATATCCAGTACAGTACTATTACGCAGTTAGTATTAATTTTATAAGAACGAAAAAATTCGATTCTCTGGGACAGAATTATCTGTTCTTTTAAAACATATATCGAGTTATTTCACGTTAATTTTTTTTTTTTTACATAGCTATAACCTGCCACTTGTTGTTACAAATAAATCGAGTTAAGCAATATCCGTATTCGTTCGAAAGATTCAAACAAACCTGAAACGCTCTCTCGATCTTGTGTTAGTCATATTTCCTCAAACTCCCCACAGGAAGCTAGCGATGTCTTCGATCTATTTCCTGCCCAGGCAATGCTATCAAGCTCACGAGCACAATGCAATAAGCAAAACAAATCGCTGGCAAGTCTACAACAACTTGAAAGTTGAGTGCTTTTCGTTTTCGCTAACCCTCTCACGTAAACAAAGCGTGAATAATTAACTCTGTGTGTTTGCTCGAGCGTAGCTGACGTCATATTCAAAATCCTTGATTTGCTGGCAGGTTTTCAGTCGATTCTCCATTTTTATATGAAACAAGTTTTTAATCCACTGTGCACCTGGATCTCTTTGAAGTTGCAACGTGACCATTCCATCGCAACATTGCGCTTCATTGAAAAGCAACTAGTCACTTCAATTTTAAATGGGACCTCGCCTGTTCGATCGAGCAGCTGGTCGGCAAACAGCGGCAAAGGAATAAGTTTAATACATGATCCATGTACGATCATAGAGAACGAAAAATAGCAAATTTATATCCTGAACACGAAAGAAACGTTCAAGGAAAGTCTTCAGTTTCTAACAGTAATATATAAAAAATGACTCAATCTTTCAATACCACAAGTTTTGATATTTTAGATGCGCCACGCTTAATGTTACTTTCACGTGTGACACACGTGCACTGTCTATTCGCTACGCGCGAATATAGAATCGCGAAGGCCAAGGTCTTTCCCAACTGTTGGATTTATATTTAGACTTTGACGTACATGGAAGAATTTTTGTATGTCGAGCTGAAAGATGTGAACTGCCCTCAAGACTAAACGCTAAAGCCCATTTCCGAGACGTCACGCAACGCCTCCGCCGTAATTAGAATAGGGAGTTTACGAAACCACGACGGCGAAGCCAAGGACAACGTCGATTAAAAAATGAATTTATATTTTACCTACGATCTCGCGATACCCTAAAATCATTTACTTTGTTTATCATTGTCAAAACTATCGCAAAACTAAATCCGGAACACAGCGATAAATTTGAAATAAAAAATTAAAAAATTAGCCATCTTGGTTAAGGTCCTCCAGACAACCCAAAATTTAGTCATTTCACGTCGTTGTCTTGCAGAAGACGGCAAAGAAATGTACCAAGAATTATAACGCACGTGCACAGCCATTGTTCTGCTCATTAATTCTTTTGTTCAGTGACGTTCCCGTCGCCGCTGCCGTCGTGGTTTCGTAAACTCCCTAATAGCGCTGCATGACGCCTGAAATAATCATTTGTTTGATCGACCGACGGGTCCCTGCGAGGGTAAGATTTCTTTTTCAAAGCACTGTCCCTTGGAGTAGATTTACCGAAAAAAGTTGCATTCACTTACCAGCATGATTTAGAGGCATTCAAAACTCTTGTCAGCATCGCAGAAGCGGTCTTGGCAATCTCCAACAGAGCGTGCTTGTTGTCTGACAGGTCTGTTTCTAAATCGCGGGAGCAAGATCTTCGAAAAACCAAGAGCAACTGTACAACTGTCTTGCCTTTTAACATAAGATTCCTACAGCCCAAACAAAGGCAATAGTTCTGACGACAAAAGAAACTGCACGTTTCCTGAATGACTCAATTGAATTACGCGAGGTGAAGTTTGCACAACTAGTACTTTGTACTTTCCCAATTGATACACAGACGTAATTTAGGGCACAGGTCAAGGGTCGCGTCCGAGAACTCGCGAGTCGCACGCGGAAACAATTGACCGGAAATCCGCTCTGATGAATTGACGCAGCAGACAGAACAGACGAGAAAAGGATAGACAGGATAGCAATGATCATACCTTACTCCCAACCATGTCAGTTTCGTGCAAATTAGAGCCGAAATGTCTGTAATACAGTTAAAGAAAGCATCAAATTTTTGCCGGGAATTATATAGTCTCCTCCGCAGCCGTGTCTTGGGATGTCGCGCAACGCTCCCCCCAAGAAACTTTGGGGGGAGCGTTGCGTGACATCCCCAAAAACGGCTACGAGGAGACTAGGAATTATAAGCTGGTTAGAACAGAACAACAGCAAGAGGTGACATGATGCTGCTAAATATAAAACGATACTAGTCAGCGTTTCTTCCAAGATTTTCAATATTAGAAATAGAATATCCGAGTTGCAGTCGATCACTTTGCTATTGCGTAGATTGCTTTTTCTACGGGTCAGGAGCAACTGCCGACCACAAAAGAATCATTGCAACACAAACAAATATCATAGAAATTCAATTTAATTTCAATTTCCTTAAAAGCACGAAAGCTTAACACTAATTTTACAGTTGTTTCTAGGACGCAAAATGTACACTCGATACCTTTCTTCGATCAAAGAATAGAAAAATTATGGTTAGCTCGTTTTTAACGTACAAGCGAAAAAACATTAGGATATAAACAGGGCGGATTTAAATTAATCTTTGACGTCAAAACAAATTCTTATACCGTCTACTAGCTTCCTTTGCAGCAGTTAATTGTTCCGTCACGCAACAGCTCTGTACGTGAAAAAACAAACCTGCAAACAACAATTCTATAGCTATGTATTTGTTCTGAAGGTTGTAATGAAACCAACGCAAGAATTCAAGGATCATCACAAGGCGTTTTTCTTTTCAAATGAGAAATAGCATTTTGTCTCCAATAATTACTGACTCCAAGTTACATTTAATGTCACCTACTGGTAAAACTTTAAATAACATTTTTCCCGAAAAACGTACGCGTTGGAAGCGAGGGCAACTGCATAAACAACCACCCTCGTTCCCAGGGTCTCATATTCCCGCCCTACCGCTAGGACTGGAAGACGAGAGACCCTGGAGACGAGGTTGCACAGCCATGAGAACTTCACCCCACGCTACAAAGAAGAAGTTAGCTGTTGAACATTTAGGGTTAAACGGATTTTTATGTTCCTTTGATGGGTGCATTGCGCCGTCTGATGACAAAAATCAAAATGTTTTACCTCAAAATTGAAAAAGAAAAAAATGAAAATAATTGACTAAAAATAACCAGAAAATGAAGTCTGGGACTTGATAAACTTTTCAAACAAGCAGTGTAATCCTTACAACTCATGACTCTAGGGAAGGCCCTTGTGTAATTTTAAAGTAAGCCTTGCCAGCAAAGTTGGGCCAGCTGAAACAAGTTCCATTTCTTTTTTCAACCAAATGCAATAAAATAAATTGAAATTTCACACCACCTCTGAAGGACTTTTTACATAAAAGACATTGTTCTGCATTTTAACATTCTTGGCCAGTTCCGAGTATTTTTGTTCACGCCCAATGCTCCTAGAGCGTTGCGTAACAACCTTAATGACGGCGGCAATAAAACACGTTGAATAAATCCCAAAAACTGTGTTTCAAACTGCAAGAGTCTGTTAAACTCATGCAGATTAGTTTAGCGCTGAATTTGGAGAATACCGTGTCATGTCAGGCATTGCCAATTGAGGTCTTGCTTCTAATTTTTTACGCGAAATTTAAGTCAAATTCGTCCACTTTTACAGTTTATACAGCATAAAACGAAGTCTTTAGACAATCGATAACGCAATCATCCTTGTAACGCAATCATTTCAAATAGCGTGACAGTGTCATGCATGAGGAAGCACGGTGGAACCTCTTTAACACGGACAACAAAGGGACTGGGCTGAGTATAGGTATAATGGACGTTTTCGTGTGAATGCTACTTTCTCTTGGACCAAGTGAACTGTCCGCAATATAGAGATGTCCGTATTTAATATGGAGGTTTCCGTGAGGAGAGGTTCGACCGTACAAACAAACTAGTGAAACACCTAAAATAACATACTAAAACAATTTCAACCTAATACCGGAGTTAGTCTACGAATTTTCGCACGCGATTTTCTGAGTACGGAGAACGTCCGTTTTGTTTTACATGACGGGGTCAGTTGATCATGTGCTTCTCTTGGCTTTCTTGCCTTTGCTTTTCTTTTTGCCTTTTTGTTGAACTCTCTTGCCTTGAATAACGTTGAGTTTGTGTTTAATGTATCCTTTCCTATTATTCTGAAAAGCAAAAATTGAACGGAAAAATAATTTTAGCGATATGTTTCGACGTTTTACCAGACTCCACCGCGTATTATGCACTGGCATCCTCTGGAGTAGACCCCAGGGGAAAGCAGGGATATATGGGGGAAAGACCCCACGGGAAAGCAGGGATACATGGGAGAAAGACCCCAGGGGAAAGCAGAGATATACGGGGGAAAGACCCCAGGGAAAAGCAGGGATATATGGGGGAAAGGTCTCAGGGGAAAGTAGTGATATATGGGGGAAAGACCCCAGGGGAAACAGGGATATATGGGGGTAAACCCCAGGGGAAAGCAGGGATATATGGTATAGGAATACAAGGGAATTTAACGTAATTCCCACGAATAGGCCCTTATATAGGGAAACATTCATATGTTAACACATCAGATTAAACCTACCCGCCGAGGAATATACTTGTTTCTTGGTTTTAAATTTGTTATCCTCATAGGTACACCGCTCTTCACTCGATTAGCGTAATCTTTAACCCTGCAGATACAAAACGTATCACTAATTAATTGCTTAGATTGGAAATTAGTAGTAAAGAGAAGTAGAGAATTGTGGTATTGCATCGATCTTAATACGCAGCGAAAAGCCTTTAAAATGAACCTTAAAAGACATTTTTGCGGGAGTTTAGTTTTGCGAATCGGCGACTTTTTGTATTTCGCGGGAACTAACTTTTGCGATTGTGAAAGACTTTTCGAGCTGGGAATCAAGTTTGGGGATCTTCAAAAAGTCGCGTTTATTTGAAATACAACATTTTCTGCGTTTTGTTTTGTTTTGTTTTTTTTATCAGACTACACGGTAATCAGTCACTCTATTACAATTACGTCTTACCGTAGGCTGATAGTATCTTCAGATGAACCTTTTCTGTAAGCGTTTTAGCAGTTACACCTGTAGTGTACTACAGTATGGGCAATTTCATCGTTTTATTTAAAGAGACGTTTTAAGTAAATGGCATCAACAAGATTCTACATGTGAGGTTTGTATGTATAATTTCGCGTGGTGAAAAGTGGTGTAACTTTTTGCAGAGAAAATGTTTGCGGGAACTTTATTTTTTGCGGATCGAGGAAAAAAAACGTAAAAATCGCAAAAATTGGAACCCACAAAAATTTCGTGCCAAAAATTTCGTGTCGTTAAAGCCAGCTTACCTGTAAATTCTAACTAGCCAATGCTCAGAAGTGAAAGCTTCTTCTAAATGCTCTAACTGGAAGTTTTTATTTCCAATTTCGACGTTACGCGTCCGGTCGAAACCAGACGGAGACCGAAAGTCCAGCTGGAAAAGAAAACGGAATTTCGGTCAGAATAGTTTCCAAAGCACGTCAATGATTCTACAACCCTTGACCAGGCTAGAAGCTAAGGTACTTCTTGAATTTCACACCAGAAATAAGAAATAATGTCGTAAAGGTGTACGCTGAAAATATTATACTGGTCTCCTCCATACGTTAGGTTTGTTTGGGAGCAGAGGTAGTCTGGGTAGCAAGCGTTCCCGTACGATTCTGTCCGCGTGCAAATTGGAGCGAGAGCAAAACAAAGATACGACCAAGCAGGGGGTGGTGGGGTGAGCACCACCACCCCCTGCTTAGTCGATTGGTTCTTTGTTGTTGTTGTTGTTGTTGTTGTTGTGTTTATTTTTTTGTTCACGTTTCAATTCGTCGCGCGGCCACAATGCGGAAAAAGCTCTTCGTACGGAAACGCTTGCTACGCAGCCCAGAGCAGAAGAAGAAGAATGAAGAACGGAAAAGCGAGGGTTTTTCTGCCTGGAAAGACTAAGATTTCACAGATTATAAAACCTGGACAAAGTTGCTGGGGTACAATATTATTCAATGCTATGACAACACGAATGTCAAGTACTTCGACAGTCCAATTTGCGACAATTTCAGGTGTACAACTGTGGATATGATCTTTGGCAGGTTGAGATTTTAAGCACAAGGTGTCTAAACCTGCGCTATGTATTTCAAGAGATATAAAGTTTCACAACAAGTTGAGGCGGCTTACCTGCATCTCTCCAAAGCGATAATAACACATCTTGTACATGAGGCAGTTCAACAAGATGGGTGAACCAGCAGAGTCCACACGAAACTCGCCTTGCGGAGTGAAGTAGTCTGACTCCTACAAAATACAATACAATAGTTATGTGAAACGAGTAGCTTGCAAAGTGAGGAGAAAGAGCAGAGAAATATAATCGGGGGGAGTTTTGGGAGAGGAGAAATGAGGAGGGACAAGGAAGAGAATATGGATAATAAGGGAAGTGGCCGGGGACAAAGAATTTCTCTTTCCTTTGGAACTCATATTTTCACAACCAAAAGTACTTAAGGTGGCTCCCTATAGTTTAACGATCGCACGCGCGCCAAGAACGAAAGTTCAGGTAATCTGCGCGCGCTCAAAGGAAAACGTCTGTGTTTTTCGATATTCTATGAATTTTCTCGCGTTTCCTTCGGTGAAATTCCCTGAAACTAAAGGGAAAACTATAAGACCAGTTTTTTCGCAGCGGTAAAAGACATAAATTTGCAAAAACCGAAAAAAACTACCTTTACAAACCCCACTTTTTTCCTGTTTAAAGTTCGTATTCCTCTAAATGCGATTTGTTGTGAAAATTGTGGAAGATTTTACCGAAGGAAATTCAAGAAAATCACAAATAAAGCCATAAAAACAGCAAAAAGCATATTTGTTTGGGCCTTTATAATTCAAGACTAAAGCCCAAAAGTTTAACAGAGAAGATAGTAAAATACTATTTAATCATTGGTTATTACATGTAATAAGTTTGAGAGGACTAGGTGTAAAAATGAATGCAAAAACAGCATTCAAAACATAACACTTGCGCGCGGAACGCCATAAATGATTACCCTATGGAGCCACCTCAAATGTGATGGCAGGTTGGCCGTGGATTTAAATTAAATGTCAATTTACTGAGCTCCGATTTCTGTATACAAAATTTAATAACAATTCCAGACATTTCCCCAAACATTTTTTTTTCGTTGGCCCAGACACGCATGCATGAACATGAAATTTTGCTAAGTGACACGGATTTTGATTATCTACCAAGTTGCTCTCTCTTGAGCAAAATCGGAGAATACATGTTCAGCGATCATAATCACTTTTCATACTTCTTCCAGATCTGAAGACCTAATCAGAGAATATTTGCCGCTCATCATAACTCCCTCTTACTCTATATACCTTTCTCCTGCATGCACAACCTCAATAAAATCATTGAGCAAAACATATCTTCTCCCAGAAACCTTCAGAATCGCTCAAGTCTATGGCAAGCTATTAGGAGAATTAACATGTTGACTGACCTTGATTTCTTGAGGGTGTTCGCCCTCGGCAATCCTAACCATCCACAGAAACTTGTTGATATCATCACCAGAGTAACCAATCACACCGCCGAATATAACCAGCACATAATCCACATCCAGCATCTTCATAATCTTGTACGCCGCTGTCTCGTTGGACGACATGGCTTTTCCAACCTGACATTGAAAAAGCGAAAGACTGCCATTACAGTGAAACTTCTTTAACCATGGCTACCTAAACAATTTCTCAGCAAATTGACCGATAGGACTGAGTGTAGTCACATATGTTGTGCGTGGCTTGCTTTGATTGATGATTTTTCGGAAAAGTATTAGCAAAATGATGTTGGGCGACCTTGGCTGAAGGAGTCAAACTGTAAACGAATTGTTTTTCTCGTTCTCAGAGCCTCCAGTTGTTTGGGTCACGTGCTCACTGTTACACCAAGGCAAACTAAAGTAACACTTGTCACGGGCTGGAAATATATAAATGAATATGCATAACTGTGTTTTGAAATCGGTCAAAGCCATATTGTTCGCAATCAAGATGAACAATAAAATGCCCCGGGGTCTGTTTTTCTGTTTTCATCGGCACCTGCTACACGCTGGAACTACTTTCTCGTATAGCACCTTGTCCAACATTGCTTGTCGTCAAACACAGATAACAAATTTACCACAGTGAGAGCTCACTTAAGCACTACTTGCGACAAAGCGCGACTTTTCTACCAGTAGGTTTTTAACTTTTTCACCTTGTTTTATCTAAACATGTTTACTAGGTGTGTGAGTTGGTGTGGTCTAATAGCAACACCCTGAAATAATTTGTGTTAAATTAATTGAATTCTGTGTCCATACCAGGGCTATATGACTGTTATTCCACGTGTTATTGTCCACAAGTGTCGTTCTATTGGCCATACCAGCAATCTGATACCCATAATCCCACCAAGACATTACCCTGCAATAAAGACAGTGATTTTCTTTACTTTCAATACAAGACTTCACAGTTAACTATAATACGCTTATTATCAACAACATTGTTACAATCCATGGTGAACAGCAACCACCTTCTGCATGACTTACACACGTAATTTTGTTATGGCGTCAAAGAATACTATCTATATTACTTGCAAAAAAATTCGCACGATTTTAATTTCGGACAAGAAAGTGTCCGAAAAAAAAAAAAACCGTCCGAAATATTTACAGTACAGAATAAAATTTTTAAGCAGCGTCAAAGCTCTTAGTTTCCTTTGTAAGGCGAGCTCTAGTTGAAACACTGTTTGAGATTAGTACGTGATGTCCGGAATAAAACGTCCGAATTTTTTTGCAAGCAATGTAGGCTATAATTTTCGCTTCAAGCAGTATTCACACAAAACCATTCATAACAAAATACATGTACGTTCAACTTCCAAGGTTTATTTACATGCAAGTCAACCACAGGAGAGAGGGCTTAAAGTGTTTTAGTTGTCGGCAAATCAATCTTAACCCACCGAGCATTGTCGTCTGTATTCTGTCTAAGCCAGAAGTATGCTTCTCTGAAATCATCTAAAATGTTTCGACTCCTGGAGAGAGACAAAAAAATAATAATATATTAGATATAAACAAATTATAAAAATGCCGCTTAATTACTAACTGTTTGAATGATGTTTTGAGCCATGGTTGATTGTAGCTAAAAGTAAATCATTAGGTTACTGATGTTGTGGAAATATAAATGAGCAAAATTTAAATGAGCATTTTATGAAATCACTTCAATGATGTTCCTACAACTACCGAAGAAAGACAGCATGGCAGAAAAAAAAACATTCCGATCAAAATTATTTGAGCCAGTGTATCGGTTGAGCACTCAAGTTAGGGTAACCGATCTACTGTCATTCTACTACATAACAGATTGATCTTTTCAATGCAAAGTGGTT
>Ga0126338_10002879_pt1 | contig 11964 bp, 7 predicted proteins | sample OrbCmetagenome_2_FD_92529 | JGI IMG/M metagenome (GOLD analysis project Ga0126338, IMG submission 92529) | Coral microbial communities from Petempiche,Puerto Morelos, Mexico - Orbicella C C metagenome | ecosystem: Host-associated > Invertebrates > Cnidaria > Coral | place: Petempiche,Puerto... | reverse complement strand
TTTTATATTCCATTTATCTCCAGCAGTAAGTTAAAAAAATACACATCTTTCTTATATTTTCGTGGAAACAAAGGTATCTTGTTGCATACATTGGCGAGGAAAACAAAAGTATCAAATTACAAACGTTGGCGTGAAAAGTAATGCTAAAAAACGAACGAAACTCAAGATAAAATACCACAATAAATTTAAAACCATCTTGACAAACAGTAATTGTAAGTTATTTTTGGGCAAAACACAAACATGAAACATACACACGGCTAAGAGTATGTCTTATCAAGTTTTTGTCCGTTCATATTCTGCAAAGGGGAAAAGGCCTCATTGACTACCAAGGGAGAGTACAGCAGGGGTGAGAACCTGTGTGACTACTGCATCAGAGCTGTAAATTACACTCTGCACTATCTGAGATTGTCTCACTAGTTGTGTGATTTTATTTTGAAAAGTCACCTCTCATACTCAATTGAACTGGGATGCTTGCCAAGCCTGACATTTACTAACGAAAATCTTAAACCACTACTATTACATGACAACTTTCAAAATAAACCAGCTAAAATGAAATCAAGACCCAAAATTGTACATGTGGGTGCATGTGCAAGTTTGTTATGTGTACAAATTGAATAACATGGGGCAGTTCAGGCAATGGTGGATAACAATAAACAAACTGAACATAAAACTATGCATGTGACCTCAAAACCCCGTACACATTCAAGCCCATACTCCCAGCTGTGTGTGAGGAAAGTGTTTTCACCTCATTCATTCCTTGCTAGCGGAAAACCACTCATTATAACCACCCTGACCTGATTTCCTTTTTCAAGGAGATGGAAATATCATGATCTCTGACTGTAATACTGGCCAGACAGTAGGACAACTGAAGGGTCACTCTGGACATATCATGGCTGTATATGCCGACAGCGATGACATAATTGCCTCGGGATCTGCCGATAATACTGTCAGGCTGTGGGACCTGCGGTCACAGCGATGTATTGATGCCATAGCAACTGGAGACAGCTGTGTGGCATCAGTCTGTGTGAACTCATCAGGCAATATGTTAGCTTCAGGTAACTACTGTAAATAGTGCACAGTTATTTCATACTGTATGTATGTCACTTCACTGAAGTTTTTTGGCATAATTTATTATAATGAATTTCCTAGGGTGACTAGTTGTAAGCCATACTGTGATATAGTTTAACCATGCAGTCTCCATTTAATTTAGCAGGTGTCAGAATTACAGTCTACGGAGAGTAGGGCCTCTAAGTCTCATGATAAATTTGCTCATTTAGCCCAGTTGTTACTAAGACAACTGTCAGATTTGATCATAACTTCGTACGAAACTGCAGACATCTCTTAGGGAACAGATAGATTGTGCAGGCAGTGTTATTTTGGTCCAAATAAACTGATGTAAACATTCATTTTTCTTCTATCTATGTAGATCTTTAATTTTTGCCATCTGTTTTCATTCCACAGGTCATGAAGATGGAAGCTGTATGATCTATGACATCACAGCAGGCCGAACATTACAGCTTTTCAAGCCACACACAATGGACTGCAGATCAGTGCGTTTTTCGCCGGATAATAATTTTCTTCTGACTGGATCGTATGACACAAGTATCATCATGATGGATGTAAGGAAAGACTTAGAAACAAGAACACCACCATACTCTGTTGTTGCTCATCATAGAGACAAGGTCATCCAATGCCGTTGGCATCCTGGTCTTCTGGCATTCTTGAGCTCTAGTGCTGACAGAACAGTCAGTCTGTGGGCCCCAGATTGTTAAAACTCTGCAAGAAGTGCACTTTTGTTTGCACTACATTGTTTATGCTTTAAAGTGGCCTATTTTGAGCATCAAAGAAAGGGGTTTTACAATGTTTGTTGGGTGGTTTGGGGTTCATGTGTTTCATGGAATCCTGGATTCTTTAGAAAAATAAATTAGAGCTACTGTTTTGATCCTTTCAAAGAAGTTGATCAAGGAAATTCAGGAAGAAAGGGGTTGTAGCAGTGGGGCAAGCGTGCAACCTTGTAAAGTGGCAAGTTACAGTAGGGGTGCAGAGGCATGTCCTTGCAGAAATTCGCCAGTGTGCTATTTTCTTCACCCTAAGCATTTGTAACAGGACATTTAGGCCTTGGAAAGACATGTTGTGAATTCCCCCAAAAAAGTGACCAGGGGAGGGGGGATGGCTCCCAATTAACATGACTTATTAAATACCACACTGCTGCTGCAGCAGGTGCCATAATCAAACCACAAAAGCATTTGATGTTTTGTACATTGATAAGCACCATTTCAGAAATGTGTCTTGGAACTTCTTCAAAAATTATAAAAAAGTTATTTTTTTGATCATACCACATTGGTATCTGAACAATTTGTTCATTAGACACAATCAAATCAGGAATAATCAACTTGTTCTGGACCCATATCACTCTTTCAAGTGCCTTTTTCTTACCTTAGGTTGTTTCATGCACAGGTGGCAAATAGTGCTAGCATTGTGTTATGTGGTATCTTAGCACAACATATTGTAGATGTGTTACATCAGACATTTTTGTATAGATAGTCCTTATAATTCAAAGGTTAAGTAAGTCTCTGATTTGATATTATTTATTGTAAGTTGTGAATTGTAATTATATTTAAACTTATAAAAGGTAAAAGTTTAAATTCAGATACAAATGAACTCTGTTATTTAAAGAAAGCCCTCGGTTCTTTGTAAATTATTGTCAGCAGTGTGATTGGTCACAATAAATCATTGTGCTAGGCCCAATTAACTCTTGATCACTGCATTTGTTTAGTGGATCATCCTAAGAGCATAACTGTATTGTTGACTAGCATGATATTAATGGTGCTTTATTTATGATTTCTGAGATGTTGTAATACTAAAAAGAAAGGTAAGGGATGCTTACCATTTACAAAAACCATCCAGTTGGAAATTTCAGGCATAAACATTAAACGATTAAATTCGACGTTGCAGGAGAGGGAATCACTACAAAGTATATCCACATCAGCTAGAGAGACTTAAAAGGAGCAGAAAAATAGCATCAACTCAAATCACAGCCCATATTTTCTGAAGCTTCCCACAATTTTCCAACTGGAATTTCCGGTTTTCCCATGTAAATGATAAGTACCCAAGGTTACTAAAATTATGGGAGTAAAATTAATATTATCAAGAGAAAGTATTGTTCTTGTTGTAGATATAAGGTGTTAAAATGTCAATTCAGTTTTGAAAATAAACTTGTTCAATGTGTCAAGAGTTAAGTAATTATTGTTGGATTAAAAGCACTCCCATAACCCCATGACTGAAAACAGACTTACCTTAGTTGAATATTTGTAGAAATTAACAACCTTGCACTATAAGGTCTGAAGGTTGGTTCCTTATTGTTGCAAATACAACATTTCCATGTGAAAGGTGGGAACCTTTTCAGTCCATGTTCACACTTGGCTGCCCAGTACTGTGCTTAGGGGGACGCAAAGGGACAAGCAGGTACTGTCAATGCTTAAGACCACTGGAACCTGTGACCACAATTTACATTCCTTTGACCAGGTTTTAACATTTCTTGCGTTATGCCAAGATAACTGATAAAAAAAATTATGGTGTGCATGCTGGTATCATCACACAAGTATATTAAGTCACTTGACACCAATGTCAAAACTTTGGCCACACACACTTGTTTCCTCTGGTCCCTGTGCACCAGCAAGTGAAAGTGTAGTTATGTTCTCATTTCACCTCTGAGAGAGTTGATATTTGAACCAAAACGTTTGGTACTGCTCATTTGGACTAAGAGCTCTGTGTCACATCTGAGTTTGGGTAGTCACACTACACAGTCAGATATATGTTTCTTTATCATTGGTATTTCATCTCATTATTTGTCACATGGTAAACTTGAGAATCACACACAGCTTATAATAAGGCCAAAAAAGGCCATAATTTTGCCAGCATCTTGGATGGGTTGATGAAAAAGGACAATGTTCAGGTGATCTGGGTATTTTAAATGTTGGGCTGATCAGTTCATCTTTAACCAGTTCATTGAGCAAGAAGCAAAAAAAAAAGGTAGAGAAAAGCAGCTCTGCAAACACCAGGGGGCAAGACACATCTTGTTCTCTAGTGTTTCTGTAGCTTTTTTCGTCTCACTTTTTTTTTTTCGTTCACTTCCAGGTAATACTGGGTGAATAAAGTGGGCCTCATCACAGTCTCCTGAAATTTAACTTTCAAAACGTTGCATACAACAAAAAACACAGCACTGACATTCAAATGATCTTTGCTGTTTTATTTACAGTCACTGTGAAAACTAGTCTCTTTCACAGGTCTCATTTGGGTTGTCATGCAACACTTCACCGTGAGATACCACAACAACGCTAATTGATGCCTAGTAAAAGACGATGAATAAGCCAGCCTATTAGACAGAACTGGCTAATAAATACATTAACTTGCTCAAAAAGTCTTACTTTGTTTGTACACTGATGTACAGAGGAGGAGCAAGTAACTCCCCTTTACACCTAAAATCAAGAGCAATATTTTATTGCCTTTTCAAATTCAAGTGCCATTACTGACAAAAAGTGTACTTGAAAATTGTTTTACTTTATAAAAGCTATCCAGCTTAACAGCAGTTTTGAAGATAGCACTGACAAACCACAATTTTATGGTCTTAAAAACTTGTAATTTTTAATTTAAACTTAATTTTAAGAAAATTGAAGTGAAATAAATTACATTTATAACAATATTTGAATTCAACCTCTTCAGAGAAGTGCATGTCTCCAGGACGTCTAAAATGAAAAATGTCACACCCTGTTCAATATTCGATAACATGCCTGTTTTCATATTGCCTGACATATTTACAGCTGTACAAGCACAAAAATAAAATAATTTAAAACACCTAACATAAATTGACACATTTATTTTGGATTTAAAAAATAAGTAACATTATTTCAGCAAGGCTTGGTTACCAATCTTTTCGGCCAAGGAATGGCAACACAGTCAAAACAAGCTTGTTTGAGTTTGCTAGGATGTTGTGCACTTCTGACATGGTCTTACTTGCAGTGCTGTCTCCATTGATTTCAAGAATCTCATCTCCTGGATTTAGAAGGCCGGCCATGAACTTTGAAGAGGAGCAATCCATAATACGACTTACAAACACTCCTTTCTTATACTGCTGAAAACCCTTCTGAATGAAAAATCCAAACAGCCCACCAGGGCTCCTCTGCAATTCCAAAACATAAGCACTTCCAAGATCTTCACGCATGGCAATGATTCTCCCCAAACTTTGGCCCCCTGTTGGCCGGCTTACTGCAGTTCGGCAGTCAAACCATTTCTTGGTCAACTCATTCACATGTATAGATTCTTTTTTGGACTTCTTCTTGTGAAATATACTTCCACTTTTGCTTTTGCTTTTGCTTTTACCCTTATCAAAAGATAACCTTGGTTTCTCACCAACAGGCACATCATTTACCACATAAAGACCAGATCGGCGACCAAACTTCCTTTTCTTCTTCCTGTTTTCATCAAAACCAGCAGGTAGAGAGTCGCCATACAAAGATTGCGTAATAACACTACCAAGACTATCGCTTCTACCAAGTTCAGGCATGCTTCTCCATTTTTGAACCATTATGTCCCTAGTATCAGTCTCTGATATTGGATTAAGCTGGTATGTGCTGAAATATCTTTCACGGGCTGACATGTGTGGACGCAGTAGAAATTCACTCTGTACACTGCAAACTGTTTCTGCATCTGAATCAGTCTCATCTTGACTTCTGCTGAAACTACGACTCTCTGAAAAGATGCTCCTTCGATAGATGCTTGAACCTGTTAAATGTAAAACAGAAAATTCACATTACAAAATTGTGACCAAGTTGAGCATTTTACAGTCTGATAGGTTTAGAGCTTGCTTCATTTTAAAACTAGGGCACAGACATTTACACTTAGAGAAAAGGTGTTAGGGTACATGGGCACAGTGCCAACTGCATATGAAGGTAAATTTTTGACATAAGCAGTCTGTGATCAATTTTGATTAAACTTTGAAAAAAAAATGAAATCTTTCAAAAGACCACATTTGTAACCATTTGCATTGTTTTAAAACAAAAGGTGACAATATGCTGACAAGCTAAACATAAAGAAGTAATCAATGGAAGGAAAACAGGCAAACAATTATTTGCTTCTGGAACTAACAGTCTCCAACATATCCAACATCCATTTTGCTATAAACAGGCTTAAATCCTAAACATTACTTTAGCCATTGAAGCTCTGTGCCACCTGCAACAATGTTTCTTCCAACTTTTAATTTTGTACAAAGAATAATAAATGACTGTGTTATTTTGGGCACAAAATTGTTTTATTTTAGTGAACGACAAGATTTAATTTCCATGTATTTCATATCTGCAAAATTAACCAGAAATAGTAACAGGGACAACAACCAATTTTTCCATTCCTTTGGCCTAAAAACCAATATTTCTTGGCTCTTCATTTGCAACCATTTTCATTAGTAATTTCAAAACAACTGTAACCTTGTGCTGCAGCAAAATTCATAATGGCTACAATATATCTGTAATTGATTTTTTTTAAATAAAGTTTAGCTAGTGCAATGCTAACCAAAAAATATCAGGACAAAAACATATTTTTAACCACAGAAAAGGCTCAGTTCAGAAAGGTTTAACTGAACAATGAAAAACTAATATTAGATGGAAACTGCCATAACCTCTTAAAATCATACACTTTAATCCTGGTATTTTAAAATTTCAATTCATGTCCAATTTACTGCTAAAACACTCTGACAACTCCTTTTCCCCAATGCAATTTTTAAACACAAATTATTTTTCAAGGATTGTATTAAATATTGAAAAAAATAAAAAAACTTGACTTTAAACCTTGCTAATGCAAGGAAAATTTATGACCGGCAAAGTTTATGGAAGCAATGTTTGTGTCAAATGAATTAATTTTCGCCTAACGCCTGATACGGCGTGTTCTCTAACGAAATGCGATCACATGAAGTATTTTTAGCTTGAACAAGTAAAATATCTTCCCAAACAATTGTAAGGCACGACATCGCAAACACGGCCTTCCAGACATAGAAACAATGTATAAATTGCATTCAGTTTAAATATTTCGACTGGATATGTCTGCAGACTGTCTTAAAATGGCGAAATGTTTGCTTATACGACCTTAAAGACAGGAAAAAATCTCGCCCCTTCTCTAATTTACATGAAATTAATGTTGGAGCAATTTTGTTTCAACACCAGCTGGCTAAAAGCCGACAACCGTAAACAAATGCTTCCACCACAGGTAACAATTAAGCCCAAAATATGACCAATCGACTGTGAGAAATCACTAAATGTTACCATTATCGAACAAACTCGAGGGCTGTGCGCTCTTTTGCTCCCCAATAAATCGCTCCTTCTTTGCATCGTAATTAATTTTATGCAGCTCATAATCTATTAAATCACTGAATAAACATACGATAAAAGATTGGACACCGATATAGTTGGTAAATTGCTCTTTGCCTCAACCGCACTCGCCCGCCAAACACGAAAGCGGCTGAAAAATTTTTTTCAGCCCGAAAATTACGGTAATTTTCGTTTTTTCCCCTCGAGGTCAACTAAAACAAATGCAAACGTTTCCGCCTATTTTTGGATTGAAACAGTATTTTTAGACGAAAATCTATAGATCTAATAACGTAAAAAAAAAAAAGAAGTTTTGCGTCATTCGACGGAAACGAGCATTTGAAAAATCGCCCTAGGAAGTGAACAGTGCCCAGAATAAAACAACATTGTAAAACATGGACAAAGAAAAACATTGTTGAAACGGGTAAAATTACTGGCGTACATAAAGAGAATATTGGCCGAGTGACGCCGAGTGCTCGTTTTAATATCAGCAAATAATCTTCTGATTTACCGGAAATATAAAAGCTTTGATCGAAATGATGAATATTTCTTAGCCATTAAATTTTCTGAAAAATTGCTTTTATCTGTGCTTCCTGACTTTAAGACGCCCTCGAGTGAAAACTTACTCCTGCATATACCATTTAAATTTATGTTACTTTTAAGACCTTCTCTAATTTCAAAAATAGCACTCCAAACCAAAATACAGAATCTATTAAGACCGATTCATTGCATCCAGCATGCCGATCTATAAAATACACTGTAAAAAAGTGAAAATTTTCTGGATAAACTTAAAAAAAAAAACATTAATTATATTTTCTTTTATTTGGTGGAGTCTTGAGAAACGAATGACTAAAATGCAAATGAAACCTCCAAAACCCCAAAACCTTGACATGAGTGAATAAATTTCGTGCCTCGAAGGTAACTAAATCTCACCTAGGAAATATTCAAAGCTTAACCTGCCTTATCGCGTAACCTGCAGCTTAAGGAGAACTTACGGGAAGAAAAATCAAAATGTTCTTATCGACATTACATAAATAAACGGCAAGTAAAGAGTCGCATGTACGCACATGGCGAGAGGTGAGAAGATCGCGTCCAACAACAACAGTAGAGAATAGACCAAAACTTACCCCGTCTAATTTGTCCAGGCAAAGATCCGCTTCGATTCTGTCTCTGTTGGCTGTAAGTTGAGCTGTTAGCAGTTGTAGGGATGTCCAGGCTTTCAGACTGAATTTCCTGATTTCTGTAAGCCACAGATTTTAGAATCCCACGCCGATCTTTACTGCGGCTTTTGTGGCTGTCAGAATCGGAGCCGGCCAACTCCTGGGAATTGGTCTCTGACAACAAGGCTGTCAAACTTTTCGACTTTTGCGGAAGAGACTGGGTGCCGCTTAAACGCGGATCTACCCATCTCAGAGGTCTAGAAGACCTTGAATTGGGAGTACATGCACGATCAGTGGATATTCCACTGTCCTTGTCAGATTCCACGCTCTCCCCTGGGTACAGAAAGTGGCCATTACTAAAAGAGGTCGGCGTCGGTTCGTGGGACGTCTTCGAATGCACCGACTCACGGTCGATTTCATCGAACGCGCTATCACAACTATCCTCGAGGTTATGAAGTTTCATGGCGACCGAAAGAGGAGGTGGCCTTTTCCTTGATATAGTGACAACATCGGAACTTTGATCGTTTATTCCACTTCGCAGCACTTGTAATGTATCTGTTTTCGATGTTTGTATTTCTTGATGCTCCACTGATTTCGGTTCAAGCGACTCGGAACGATCAAAGCTTCTACTTCGCTGGTTCGAACCAGTTGACGATAGCGAAGAGGTTCTAGTAGAATTTTGGAATATTTCAGGATACTTAAGTTCCAATTCTTTAAAGCGATTCCGAGCTCGTTGTAACATCTCCTTGTGGGCAAAGAGGTCTTCTTCGAACATGACGCTCTTTCGAAAGCCGTTTCGCGACGAAAGATCGACCATACTCTTTGAAAATCCGTTTCTGTGGCTGTATGTTGACGACAAAACAGGGTTCTTTCTCTCCGGTGAATAAATGTTCGCGAAGTCAGTCACATCGGTTTTCGATGATATATCAAAACTCTGAGCTCCTGAACTCCTGTTCAGGTGACATGTTGGGGTCCGGTTTACTTCCTCTAGTGAATTCTCCGATCTGTACATCTTCTCTACCACTGCCATGTGTTTTAAGACTTTGTGGTAAAAGATCGCGACCTTCAGTGAAAATCGCTTCCTAAATCTTCACTTTCGGAATCAAAGATTTCTTGTGACCCGCTGGTAAGAGAGCGACTGATATTTGAGACAGAAAATTCGTTGTAAGAATGTGTTTGACGTCATTTTCAGTAATAAACGAGAGCTTATTTAAAACTAACCAATCACACTTCACTTCCGATCTATGCTAATTATTTTGCATATCCCAAAATAGCTGCTCGTGCTCGACTCCAAACATCGACGAAAGGACATGACAATAGACGGGAGACTAATGGCGAATTCTTTGTTCTTTTTTTCACGTTACCATTTCTATATGCCATTAGCGATCGCAAAACGTAAGAGCTAGAGTAAGTAATCATTAATATTTCAAAATATCTTGGATAAATCGGACATAATACGAGGTACTGACAGAAAATCTCAGCAGACTGCACTCGCAAGGAAACCTGACTCATCATCATCATAAAACTCCGGCAGTTCAGGGGTCAATTTATACAATGCATAACAATATCGGACCTTCGTTTGAACATTTTTTTTACCATTTTTGGGATAACGACTTTCGGGTTCTTCATCTTATTGTTGCGTGTTGTTGTAATGCGCGAAGTCTATGTCAACACTACAAACTGGTCAAAACACGAAACAGGAATCGTTACTTCCTCACCCATTCACCACTTGCAAATCAGATGTAATGTACTCTTTTTAGATCTTGACCTCTGACTACCATGTGATGTGCTTTTTTTAAATAATATTACTTTTTTTTTTTAGAGCGACGTGACTTCTGACCACGGTGCGAGCAAATTTGAACGACAGTCACTCGTAGCGCGTACTATTTACATCACAAAGAGCAGGGAACTGTCACCCACAAAGCTAGTGCTACCACGCATTGAACGGAACAGCATATGAACTCCCAAAATAACAGAACTTCCTTCAGCATTGCCCCTTCTAAATTTCTTAGCTACACGTAATGCAATCGACCAACACTCGGCTGATTAACTTTGACTCACGCGCCAGGTCTTCACACCTGTCTAGTCGGGTTATACATGATAATACCACATTAAGCTAACCCCTTTTTTTCCTCATAAAAAAGAAAAACATTTTTGTGAGAAAATAGTGGCTGAGATTGACCAAACTCATGATAAAAATATACCCAAGCTGAGAGCTACACAGCATTTTTATCTTCTCCATTCGATCTTTCTTTAAGCTCTTTTTATTGAGAGTACTGGACGCCTTCGTAAAAAATTAAAACAAAATAATGCATTTGAAATATCTAAGTAAATACGAAGCTCATCGACAATTTATTTCGCAATATATTGGTTTTATTTGTTTTAAAATAACGAACTTGTATGTTACAACAGTAAAAAAGTCCTTCGAACCTCATGACATGTATGTGAACTACGTTTTCTCATCCTAGGTTGAGCCTTGTCTCTAAAATGAGACGTTCATTTGAAACGAGCAAAAGAAAATCACACATTTGAATCGCACGTCTCCTTACCAGCTGCATTGGAAAGAGAGTAGGAGCAAGACGCCCCCAAAACAAACCTTCAACACCAGAATCTTTCCAATCTCTCATTTAAATAATTTTTGTTCCTTTTTTCCATCAGTGGGGGTGGTTAATCACCCTCTTTGACGAACAGGTTAACACTGAAAACGTCATATCGCTTAAAGTTTTTTTTTTAAATAGTGATTAATGGTTGTCAAGTATCAAATGTTTACCATCATGTGCATTTTTTAATTATTATTATTTTGTTCCGGTATACGTACGTGCTTTGAAACTTAGAGCAATAAGCAAGAATAACGGCTAAAAAACAGATACCATAGTTGTTCGTACAGAGGGCATCTGACGCTGTAGTAAATAACAAATAAATTTTCGTTTTCGGCTCTAAATATCGTCAGGTTACTTATTACAAGATATACACCTGAAGTGAATTCGCGCAAATTCTGCACAATTTTTGCCATATGCTAGGCATGCCCAAGAAGTCGCCTTAAGCCGACTTCAACAAACTAACAAAGTGAAAAGATCTGACCTTAGCCTCGAGAGAGACCAGTACGAAAAAACACATGCTTCAAAATAAGAAACATACTATGTGATTTGGGATCGTTCATTTTTTATAAGGTAGGGGGGGCTGGTGGGATTTGTGGGGGGGCCATGCGAAAAAAAATGGTTTTCGAGGGGGGGCCATCCCAAAAAAATAAGGGAAAAGGGGGGGTCACGTGAAATATTTTAGAAAAACTTTAAAATGGCATAATGTTTGAATATCAAAAAAAATTGCTGTAGAATAAACATAGAAGGCAGGATGCAAATTTATTACAAACTTTCCTTCTGCTTTAAAAAAACGTTTGGCGACAAAAAGCATTTGTAGCTACTGAAAAGAAGTATTTAACACTGTTATTTTCG
>Ga0126338_10002878_pt1 | contig 11966 bp, 7 predicted proteins | sample OrbCmetagenome_2_FD_92529 | JGI IMG/M metagenome (GOLD analysis project Ga0126338, IMG submission 92529) | Coral microbial communities from Petempiche,Puerto Morelos, Mexico - Orbicella C C metagenome | ecosystem: Host-associated > Invertebrates > Cnidaria > Coral | place: Petempiche,Puerto... | reverse complement strand
GTATTTTATTTTTCGATTACGAGCCTCATGCTTATATTGATTCAGTGGTGAAGTCTTAGGTTCAGGTAATATAAAACGTATAGCATAATTTATGGCGGTCGAGAGTTCCTAATGGCAACGTTCGTCTCCGTTTTCGTTCTTTTCATCCTACCGGACAGAAACGAAGATACAATTCTCTCAATCCGCTTTAATGGCGTATGGTTTTCGTACTCTATAGAGCTTTAAGAAATTTCGTTCGTGTTTTTCTACAGTTACACCATTAGTTCGCAGGTTTTCTTCGGTTTTAAAGACCGGCGTTTCTTAAATTCGCCTCGACTTTTACGTAGTTATGAAGATGGTGGTTGTTAATTCGAGATACAACGATGGCAATGTGCGAAATTCGAGAGAAGTCAACGAGAAAAACGCAGCCGTCGATTTATTCTGAATGTAGATTATTTTAATAATCTATCCGTTAAAACGGATCCAAACAAAGCTGGTTTCTAAGCAGTTGAGAGCATTGTTAGAAGTTCCGAGGCCAACCGAGCAGGGCTTGAATTGTTTCACACTCCTTTTCCGGTTAAAAGTAATCATTTTCGGAGACAGTTTACATCGAAATGCTAATTTTTTCTATTATGTTTGATTTTATTTTTATGCGAACCATTGAGCTCGAGTTCACAACAGGAAGCGATAAGTACGGATAATTATCAAGTACCAGAAACACCGCCTTTACTTCGTGTTGTTTCATTTCCAGTGCGACATTGACTCGATTCGGGCCACGTAGAAGAAAACTAACCATCAAAACGCAAACTCAGTGGCAAGAATGGACTGGTAGCTTCTCGTGACGGCAATTAACGGTCTGTTTGACGTGAAAACACTATCGACTCCTCCGCGTTATATACACTCTTAAGGGCTGGCTAAACTAGGAAACATTGTTGCGGAGGCAAATGTTTCCCAGTTTAGCCAGGCCTTTATTCAATCCCTGACGACGAATTATCATAATTATAAATCTCGCTCGAAAAATTTCGCTTGAAAACTCTATTTGCGACAACTAAACCGAAACCGTTGAAAAGCGTACAAAATTCAAATAACCAATCAACAAATGGCAAAGTTTCCTGAGAGGTACTTTGTAGGGTTTTCCATTTTGTTAAAATCTATTGTTCGTATTCTTTAATGTTATTAGTTTATGTGAGAAAAAGATCGCTATCCTTTGTTCGAGTATTCACACTGTAATTTATTTGGATTCTCGCCCAGATAGATCACACCAACAAGTTAAGCAGGTTTAAAAGTGGTTTAACTAAACAGGGCTGAAAATTAGTGGCTCATACTGCGTGTGCACCCCACAGCTAAACAAGGTAAAAACTTGTTTGATGAACAGACCTTAGCAAGGTGGATTGATATTTGTCTTCCTAAGATTACTTGAAAGCGTAATTGACAAATTAGAACAACTTAAACCTGATTTAGTTTAACTGGTTTAGCTGGTGTGAATGGGGCATTAGACTCCCCCAGTCCTGAACATCTTGTTCCTCTCTGGTTCACTCTGCGTTTTAGCTGCATGTCTGCTATACCGTTATTATTTTTGTAATTATTTAGTTATTATGTTTTTTTTCATCTTCGATTCTTTTGGTTCCTGCGTCGTTCAAGTTGAATGCAGTTTTTGAATGCCGCGAGCAGTGCTCGCTACAAAAGGCGCATTTATCTGAGTTGTACCGTTTTAATCATCTATTACTGACTGCCTGACTGACTGTCCGTCTGCCTGCCTTTCTGACTGACTGTCTGTCTGACTGTCTATCTGACTGACTGTCTGTCTGTCCATAGAATGGAAAACTGACCAAAGCAGAGTTTGTAAGCTGGATGAGAAGACACCCTCTCATTGTGGACTCGGTATTCCAGCATTCCAGTATTAGAGACAAACAGTTTAACACAGGATTGCAGGTAAGGATATATCCGTTTTCTCTTGTGTTGCATAGCATTCAGTACTATCCAAAAACTGACGTTTCAGTAGGTTGTCAGAGAAACATTCTTTTGATAGTCAGCGGCGATGGCAGAGAAGAATGAACGTAAGGAAGGGGGAGGGGGAGGCCAAGAAGATAACAAGGAGACACGAAAACGAGCGGGTGTAATAAGTCTCAATGTTGTCATAAAGAAATAATGGGCCTGTTTTGGCACAAAAAACGGCAACTTGACCTATTTTGGACACTTTTTCCTTGTATCTCTCACAGAATGGTCGTGTCCAAGAGAGTCACAGGCCACCTGGGTTTGTAACAACTACAGAACAAGGAGCACGGTACAGTATAGCCGTCATTCGTAACTAATTGAAAGACATTGGTTTGAACGCTTACCTTACAATCTAAGGACGTTTGCAAACGTTTACGAATTTTCCAACATAGAGAAGTTTGTCAAAACTCCATCGTGGTTAGATAATGAGTTATTTGTGTCAGAAATGTGAGACAAAATGGGGGTCACCGACTTCGTTTCTAAGATAAAGCGTGGGGAGGAAAAAAAATGTTTTCGAAAACTTGGTGCACGAAACTGTAAAGATGCGCAGATACAGTTACCGCGAACGTTCTTAATTGTATAAGTATTCATTCTATGACACCTCGTAGGACGTATTCATCTTAAGTACCTTCTTGCCTGGATTCAGACAAAGTTATGTGTGTTGTGTGATGTGTTTCTGCAGACGTACAGAGCTGCTAAGCCAAACGTGGGTTGATGGCTTACAACAGGGTGCAGAAGAGGAACAGGCTGCTAATGGTGGGTGTGGAACTCATGTGGTTTACAGTTTTAGTTCGTAAACTAAAAGTGCGATTTGCGTTTCTTTTGAAAGGCACTCATGGTCCCCTTTGTTTTATCCTTGCTGATTCTTAGTAACAATAACAAGCCGGATTTGGCGCGCTCCTTTTATTAATCAATTTAATGCCGCCATTTGTATGCGTTTGTTTTTGCAATAGAAGCCCTTATTCAAATATAATACGCCCTCATGCACAATGCGCCATCTGCAAGATGCGCCCACGTTAATTTACCTGGCAGCTGAAAACGATCCATTTTCAAAAGTTGAGTTTTACCAATCCAAGAAGATGGAAACCTAATTACGGTTTCTTGTTTAGGCAAGTACAGAATTATCGGGGAAAACAGGAAGGACACGTTAGCCCCCAAGGCCCTGCCTGGCACCCTCGGCTGGCCCTAAATAGAATCATTACAACGTGCTAACGTATTTTTCGGGAAACTACTAATTCAGTTAAGTTAGCTACTATGATAGCACCAAACTAACTTCCAAATGAACTCCTTTCCAATCCCTTCTCATATTCTTCAGAGCCCGTGTTCAGTGGTAGTTATGCAGACGCGGATTACTTGTGGAGTCCGGTGTTCCCAGCCAGCCTAAGCATGCCTTGCGCGCGTAACAGGCACTCGGTGTGTGTTTGGGGTGGAGGTGTGTTTGTGTATGGAGGCCGAGGAACTAGAGGAACACTCAAAGACTTCTGGAGATACGATATAGGTAGGTCTGATGCCTGTTTGGTGTTATATGACGTGAAAACTACTTGTAACGATGGCGGTATGCTTTCTATTAACTGAGTTTTACTACTCTTATCTCACAGCCTCCAACACGTGGAGTAACGTGCCTGTTGAAGGCGAGCTCAGACCACCGTCCCTACAAGAACATACTGCATTAACGTACAAGGTAAGACTTGCATCACCCACGGCCTTACAAATTTCAACATCTTTCTCACGCCGAAGTCCTAACCCTAAATCAAAAGTGATCACAGTGCCCTTGTCTCGGGCTTCATTGTGGAAAACATGTAACCAATAGCTTGCGCGGTAAAACTTTTAACTGGTTGCAAGTGTGTGAAAACATATCAGTGGTGGCAAGCGCGGGAAATAGGATGTAAACCAAATTTTGATTGGCTCTAGTATATTTTTTATGTGATTAGCTAGGATAGCTTTGGTCCGATTGGTACGAGCAAGTGTGATCTATGGCCTCGACTTACAATGGATTCTATTAGCCACAGCACATCGATTTAAACCAAACGTTTGACATGTTAGGCGCGTTTTGCAAACAATTTACAGCTTCGATAGACAATTGAACAAATTCATTTACACCTAGGTAACATGTTCCACTCAGTTCCTCTTTATCTATGACCAATTCTTGTTTTCTCTATTCTAGGGTAATATGTACGTATTCGGAGGTGAATTCACCGCGACGAACGAGACGCCATTATGGACGTTCAATTTTCGTAAGTGATAGCTAGTATGCTTGTTGCGTGAGATTTTGTTTCATGTGATCTGACACATCCCCACCCTACCCCTACAGGTGAGCGTGCGTGGAGAAAGCAAGCGGCAAAGTCATGGGTAAGCTTCTGTAACCACAGTGAATGAATTCTTCTTTTGCGTTCTTGAATCAGCTGTTAATTAGTTTCTGGTTGTGAGTCATCAGTTTGACGTGATATATCAAACACGAAAGACCGTGTTTAACCACATTTCCAAACACTGAGAAGAGAGTTGAAAATACGGCGCGTAGCGGAGTATTTTTGAACTTCGAGGTGTTTGGAAATGTGTTGAAACACTGTCTTGAGTGTTTGATATTTATCCTTTATCGAAAGTAAAACTATGGAGAAAACGGAGAAATAAAATCCTTTAAAAATCTTTGCTAGTTAACATCAGATATCCAAACACTGCCACGGTCACGATTTCCTTTCTTTAAACTTGATGAATTATTAATGAGTTTGGGAAAATAAAGTCAATACTGACTAAATTATGAAGGGAATTTCGGCTAACATTTCTGTGGAAACTCTCTCTCTCTCTTTCTAGGGTCCACGCACTCGGCGGTCACATACAGCCGTGATCCACGAGACTTCGATGTTCGTATTTGGCGGGTATATCGACATGAGAGGTGCGAGCGACGAGCTTTGGCAATACGAGCTTGGTGAGTGTCTATATGTCAGTCCTCTGTCGACACTATAGCAAAAATGCTACTAAGCTCTTTTGCCCGTGATAATTCAACGATATTCGCGTATCTCCTTCAAGAGATACGGCTAGTTCCTAGTGCTCACGCGCGGTTATTTAGCGTTTAAAATCTTCACTCCTGGGGACTGTTTAGCAAGCTCTTTCTTTCACACGGTCTTGCCTCGTAAACGAGACAACCTCATTCCCAGGGTCTCTCTCTCCCTCCCCGCCTCCTCTTGCTCTTGAGGCACAAGGTTGTACACGAGGTGGAACACTTTGTAGTTTGCATTGATTTAATACTGCCATAAACTGGTTATGTTCGATTGTTAACAAGAATAACTTGTATCTTTGGTCTTGCAGACACTTTAAAGTGGATCAGGATTAAGTGGAAAGGAGACGGACCGAGTCCACGTTACCATCACTCAGCGGCCGTTGGAGCAGCTGGTATGTGGGTGTATGGGGGCTTGGAAGGTCTACAAGCCAGGAACGATCTCTGGAGATGGAGCTTTGGTATGTCATGTTTGGTCGTCTTCTTTCGCTTTAGCTCTATTTCAATGCTTTTCACTACAGATTTCGCTTCTTTAAAAAGTGTCGGGGTTAACTAACGTTATTTTTCTTCTATTTCAAGTGAGTCACTCGTGGTCAAGGATAAAGAGTCGAGGTGGTCCCCCGGCCTTGTTTGGCCATTCTGCGATGAAGGTAAAGCTCGCGCGCATATGCGGATTATTGTGGTTTTTCATACCTCTTAGTTACAAGAAAAAAAAAAATAAAAAAAAAAAAAGAGAACGTGATTTTTACCGTCACATCCGTCTCGATAGGTTTTGCCTGCGTCAAAAATATTATGACTGAGGCTATTAGTTTTATTTCTTTTTAACCGGCGAAGTTAGGGATATCATCCAGGGATCTCTCTTTCTCCTCGCTAGCCACCTCCCCTCATTCAGGTCACGAGGAAGTGAACCCCCATTTGAGAGTTATCGTAATGTTCAGACCGTCAAATTCTCCCAACTCGAACTCTGAATAATAAATGGATACCAATGAGGAGAATTTGTTTGTTGATCTTTTCGTATGTGTGACACTAGGTTGGAGATGGCATGTTGATATTTGGAGGTGAAACAACGGATGGCGCTCTACAGAATACGATGTGGCGGTTTGATTTAGGTAAGGAATTGATACAATATCGGATGATGACCGCTTTTCTTACCTCATTTTGTATTTGGACTGAATTCTATTCGATTTTGTGATAAAAGTCTCTAACATCAAGTCAGCAAATAAGTAGCCTGCTAGCACGCTTTCATGCGTTCTGGCACGAGCAAAGAGAAAGCCGCGAGGCCAATCGGCGAGGGACCTGGCACGAGAAATGACGCTTTGCTCGCCACTAGTCTCTCGCGGCTTCGCCTTTAATCGTGACAGCGTAGGAGAACCTGCTCGCATACTAGCAAATCAGTGGTCTGGTCCCTACATTTCTTTGCTTTAGTATTTTCCTTGTTGAGTACACTTAAAAAAAAATTGGATGCTGATTGGTTGAGAGCAATTACTGACTGACTGGCCGACCGACCGACGGTCCGATTGGCGGAGTGGATATGGATATGTTGTTGGATATTGACTGGGCATGTCAAACAAAACTCTTCAAAAAGTGTATCTAAAGAAAGATGTGAAATTAGTCTCGAATTAATAGAAAACGTTGTCGAGTGTAACATAACTGTAACTCATGTTGCCCTTTCAAGTATTTCATTGCAAAAAATGCAGTGATGTTCGTTTTACACAACTGTTTTTCAGATAACCGCACTTGGAGCACTGTTCACCCGCGTGGTGGGATATCCCCGCCCGTCCGCAGCTGCTTCTCCTTGGGAGTGGTTCCTTCATCCGCTTTCCTTTCCACCATTCGACCGTCTACATCTCATTCGGCCCCGCCCTGCACCCCCATGCCGTCGGACATCTTGAGAGAAGAGAGTCTGGAAAGCAGACCGACTACCAGAGGGGCATCCTGGTGTGAACCTTTCACCGGATGGGAGAGATCCGCGGCGTCACTGGGTTCCCTTGATTCCGCGGCTCCGTTACCTAGTGCAGTGGTAACATTAAATGGCGATAAACGCCGTCAAAATCATCCGGTGTCTCACTTTAGCTCCGAGGTGTACGAGAATTCAAAAGGCATGACTCTATCGGACGATTCTTTACACACAAAGCAGCAACACAGTACCACGGGACCTGAGCCTCGTCATCAGTTGAAGGCGAAGACTCTTCCCGCCCCAAGTCTCTCCTGGGACAGAAAAGGTCGAGTGCACAGCCAAGAACTGTTTAATGTCAATTCTTCTGTTAGTACGGATTTGAGGAAGAGCTTGACTCGTCCTGTTGCCTGTCTTTTGGTTCTTGGCGGAAAGACGCGTACCCAGGCAGATATGGGAAGAAGCCTTGACATATGGCGATGTGATATTGATCCAGGTATGGTGCTGTTATGATAAGTGAAAGTTTGCTCTCGTGCGCATCAAGGGCGCGCTCGGGTGTGCTATTTTTCCTAGTTGCTCATATCACCAGTCACTAAATACTATCTATGGGGTTCTGTGGGTCTTTATTGCCAAGACCACCACGATTTAGCCCTGGAAGTCAATTCTTTCCAACTGAACCACAGGTAGCGCAAGCTCACGTTCCAATAACACAGTTGCCAACCTTTGCCTGAGAGCGACATTGCGTTACGAGGGTTCTATTTAGTAAGGTCAGTATGGAAACGAACCGGTTCATTTTTAACAGTATAAATTTAAATATTTTGAGTAAAATTGACTTGCCTATACTAGTCTTGAGAACACCAACTCTTGTAACGCAATGCCACTCATGGGCAGAAGTTTACCATCATGTTTTTATCAGAACATGAGCTTGGGTCGCTTGTGACCGAACACGAACTCGTTGCTCTATAAATTTCCCCTTATGCATGTCAACAACCGTCCATTGTGAACTGATGACGATAGTTTCTTTCTTTTCAGTCAAGAAAAACCAAACAGAGCGAGTGGAAAAGATCACCGTCTCAGACAATCGTGCGACCATTCCTTCAGTTCCTTATAGTCATTTAGAGCCTGCGCCTTCTGAGAGCACCGCTGACGCTGACGACGACACGGACTCAATAGGCAGCGACTTGGTCTTGGCGGACATGTCTGATAGTGACACGCGCAGTGTGGATTTCTTATTGGACGATTATGGCGAAGTCACGAGTACGTCACGCGGCTTTCCTAAAGTGTCCGTGTGACTCGGTGACGTCATAGACAAAGCGTGTGTGGTAGATAATAATTCTATCTAGGGCACAAAATCATAATCGCCAGTTGTGATTAATTACTGACTTCTTCTAACCTATTTATAACAACTTCAAGTGAGCAAGTTATGAGAATTAAGGATTTGGTCACCCCTAGAAAAAATATTGATTCAGTCATACATAATGTGTGAAACATAAGGAGAATTTTCATATTTGTCTTGTTACAACCAGAATATTTTTCACTCTTAATAGGCTCGTTTCATATTAGTCTCTTATTTGACAAGGACAAAAGAAAAAAAAAACCTTTCATTTGTTTGTTTTTACTTATCTGTTAAGCTCATCCCTGTACTGAGAGCACTGTTTTTCTATTCAGTCCCGATGCGTTTTTGTTTCTAAACGAGCCTGTTGTCGATTGTTTTGTATCGTAATTGGTCGGCTGGTTTCCGCTTATATTTGTCAGTGTCCGTATATCTTCGGCTTGCAGTCGGCTTACCTTCCTTGAATTGCAAATAAATTGGAAAATAAGTCACGAGTTGCAAGCCTATTTATCAGTAAAACATATTTATAAATAAAAGTTGTATAATTTATACTGAAAGGACAAGTTTCTACCAATGACAAAAATGTTGTATAAATAGTAATTTCGACATATTTAACAAATAATTTCATATTTTACGGCGTTTGATATTGTGTTAATATTGATGTTATTTTTTCAGTCACTGGTGATTGGAAGTCGCATCAAAGGCTTGTGTAACAGGTTGTAAATGATATAAAAGTTTATATAACAGGCTCGAAATTGTGTAAGTATTAAATCCCTCTAATATGTTGCTAAGCTCTCCGATGAAAGAGACAAAACACAGTGCAAATATTTTGAAAGTAAGACAGTCCATGAATAAGTAAATAAAACAGAAAAATAAAACTGTAGTTTGCATAAGAAGGCTTCTTTCGATATTGCAAAAACCCCGTACAATTCAGCTTGCAGAAAGGTCATTTCCCATGTGTTCCCTAGCTTCCACTGCAAAGCTGATCATGGAAGTAAAGCCAATTGGTAACGTTTACCCAGAGTTGTCGTGACTGGTTCGAACAACGTGATTGGTTCAGGTTGTTATTGTCATTTTCACATGAGCACCCAAGGTACCCTGGTCTTGATCTTTGGTATTTGCGAAGTTATATATCAATCACCAAAGACCGTGTTTGACCACATTTCAGACACCGAGAAGAGAATTGAAAATACGACGCCTGGCGGAGTATTTCTGACGAACTTCGAGGTGTTTGGAAATGTGGTCAAACACTGTCTGGAGTGTTTGATATATCTTGTTAATCGAAACCAAAACTAAGGAGAGAACAGAGAAATAAAATCGTAAAAATCTATCCTAATTAAGGTCAGATATCCAAACACCGTCACGGTCATGAGTACCTTTGTCTAAACCAGAAGCATATCACCTATTCTACGTGATATGCTTCTGTCTAAACTTGATGAATTATTAATGAGTTTGAGAATTCTACTACCATTTTAATGACGTCATGGTAAAATTGTTATTCGGTACCACTCTCCCCGCTCCGGGAAAATGAAGAGGAAGAGACTTAATCTGGGAACAAGGGGTTTCCGACACTTCACAAGATCATAGTTCAGTAAGTGAGAAAGCTAGGAAGCAGAAATGACGTACATCGTTTTATTTAGACGCGTGGAAGAATGTTACGTTCCCCTCTTTTCCCGTTCATGTTGTATTTTGCCCACTCATTGTACGGCGCAAAACGAGTGTTCGACATATGGTTTAAAATCAGCTCTCCCTCCCCAGCCATAACTATCCGATCGAACTAAATCACAGCAACTTGAAATTAGATGAAATATTCACGAGGCTTCCTTTCCAATTAAAATCTTATCCCTTTACAACTGAGATTATTAGGGTATTGGGGGCAGCACAAAAGAGATTCTTTTCGCTGCTGTACTCATTTTTTGTGATCCGATATTTGTCCCTCTACGTAAGAACAGTGTTTCTGATTCAGCCAGAGTTCACACGAACTTGTACGCACTCCACGTTCCAAGACCGAGGGGACAGTTGATCCAGTAAGGAGTTCTGTGAAAGAAAAACAGTCCACCTGTTACCAAGACGAGACTAGTCACTAGACTTAAGAGACAAAAACATGCCTTTTTTTAAGAAAACTTGTACGCAATGTCTTTGCAATCGAATAAGTTCCCCCAAATTATGGTTGTAAAAAATACACCAACTAATAAAACAAGACAAAACTGGAGGAAGAAACGCGATTTATCCTTGCAGTTTCCAAACACCAACATCAGTAGAGAGCGAAGAATGGGGGTGGACTGGCATCTCCAGAGAATATAATCAACTCTTCCAGTATGGAGGAGAGGGGAAGGGAAGGTATTGTTGAGTAATCAAGCCTCTCTCCCATCCCCAAGGAAAAAGACGACTGAGAAGCTATCCCAAAATGAATTCCTATCCTCATAACACTTTTACCAGGGTTGCCACACGTCAGGAAATGGTCAGGGGGAAAAACTCACGAATAGGGAAAAGCCAGGGAGTTTAAATCTTGAGTCAGGGAAAATTTACATTTTGAAGAAAAGACAGGAAAAACTGAAATTATATCATCGCTGATTTAACTTTTGAAGGCTGGAAGAAGTATTTCAGGCCACTGTGATCACATGATCTCAGCGATGTTTTCCCTCGACAAAGAAGGCAAATATGTTGAGAAATCATCAGTCCTAAATAAATGGATAGATAGGATGGCTGTAAGGGGAGGCTGGAGGACGAGTATTGTGACATTTTATAATTGTTTGGTCAGGGAAATAGTATTTTTGTTAGGGTTTAGATTACTTACGCTGTCCCTTGGACAGATTTGTGTGGCGAACCACTCCTGACTGTACAGACACATCAGAAGTCCATTGCCTACGATGAGCGTGATCCACATGAACACGTTCCACACCTGTGACACATTCCCGTGTTTCTTTGGTTTCAAAAACACAAACGACACTGAAACAGCAAGAGTCAAAAACTCACATAAATGACGTGTTATAGTCACTAAGTACGTCGCAATAATTGTCACGCAACGGTTTGAAAGAGCCTTGCGTGAGGACTCAAATAACGCAAACAAAGTATGTATTAAGACTGGGATCAGATGCAAAAAACTGCCTGAAAGCCTGCTCGCATGCTTACCAACCTGCCTGCCAGCCGGATTAACGGCCGGCCTGACGGACTATCCAACCGACCGAGCGAGTGATTTTTCTCCCCCAAACTAACTGCTATAACTAGGGCGTCAGACTACTTACAACCAAAAACACCAAACAGGAAGAGCAGCATTGGGTAGAAGAAGCGAAAGGCGAACATCAGAACATATTCATGAACAATGGCGGACAAGCAAAACACGGACACAGTCGCAACTTGACGGTTCTTGATAATCTGGAGATAAACAAAGAAGTAAGCTTTGTGATTGGACTCTGTTTCTGCTGATTGCCAGCATAAATCAATAAAAAGCCAAGCAGACAGGTTTTGAGATTAAAGATGTTCATCAATGAAGGATTCATTCATCTTGGTGTATCAACAAATACTCAGAGCTAACACAGTGAAATCTAGTTCGTATAGTGTGATCGTCCGGGTGAGTGTAGTTCTGAAAAGAACTGTTGTTGGTGACTGACGTTTCGACAACCTGAGCGGAAGTCATCTTCAGAGTCAAGTGACTGACAAACACTATTCACTTGACTCTGAAGATGACTTCCGCTCAGGTTGTCGAAACGTCAGTCACCAACAACAGTTCTTTTCAGAACTACACTCACCCGGACGATCACACTATACGAACT
>Ga0126338_10002876_pt1 | contig 11971 bp, 14 predicted proteins | sample OrbCmetagenome_2_FD_92529 | JGI IMG/M metagenome (GOLD analysis project Ga0126338, IMG submission 92529) | Coral microbial communities from Petempiche,Puerto Morelos, Mexico - Orbicella C C metagenome | ecosystem: Host-associated > Invertebrates > Cnidaria > Coral | place: Petempiche,Puerto... | reverse complement strand
TCTTTATAAAGCGAAGCAAAAACCAGCGGCAAAAATACAGGAACACGTTTTTCTATTACATTGAAGACCACATGCAAAAATTCAGCTAATTTGGAGCAAGAAAAAAGAAAAGCAACCAAAATCCTCACTTATCCCCTTTTATGACTAGCTTCTTCATTTTATCATATGACCTGAAAATTTTGAAAATTCTCTTTGAACCTAAAAAGAATGCGATTGCATAACATCAGCTGGCTGTGCGTGGAACAACTGCAATTAAGATTTCACAGTGAAAACTTGTCATTTATTTCTTTGCATCGAACAAGAAACTCACGATTCATCGAAAAACACATCTTGTTTTCTCATTTTTGTTTTTCAATGTAAGTCCACAATTACAATTCATGCTATTGGACTGGCTAACCTGTTTAAAAACCAACAGAAAGTTGACATAAAGCTGTCAAAAATATGTCAAAACCATCAAAAACTTAGCGAGTGACAAAAGTTTGCTTCATGCTTCACTGAAATTGTTCACCAATCTTCTTCGTCTGAAGACTCAAGAAAATGTCGGCGTCATTGCAAGGGATTTGTCAAGGTCTTGGATTCTCTTGAACAAGGGAGAACCAGCAACTAAATATTATTGACACGGATGTTGGCTCCCGCAAACAGTGTCAGGGTTTGCGGACTTTTCTGGCTTTGCTGTGTAGTGGAAATTACAGTCTATTAAACACAAGCGAGTTTTATTATCTGGATGAACTGTATGGTAATGAACTTGTGTTCATACTCAGTTTTGTCTTTTCAAACAACATTGATGTTGAAACTGCAGAGCAATTTATCCTACTGTACACAAGGTATGTTTGTGATTTCTCTTCTCCCAACTCTGGAAACTCAAAGAAAACATTTATATTGTACATGTACTTTGTTTTCTTCGTGACTTGCCGGTTTTCTTGCTCTTGATCCATGATTAATTCTTTGATGATTTCCACTTAAAGAAGTTTCGCCTCAAGACTGTTGCCTATTCGAAGGTTAATTATCGGACAATTCATCTGGAAAAGTTGTTTTTTTGACTGCCTGTTTGCGTGTTGTTGGCTTCTGAGAAAGTTTTGAACTTCTTCAGTTGTGTGGAGTGTTGACGTTCTTTCTGTGCTTTCGGAGTGAGTTGGCGACTGAAGTACTTTTGCCAAGGCTCGAAAAATATTTGAATTCCACCTTGCCCATTGGCAGGGCTCGAAAAAACCCCTGTCCAGTCGTCCGGGACAAGTAGGTTTTCCCTTTGGGCAAGTAACTTTCTCTCCTTACTTGCCCTACGGGCATTAGGACCCAGGCAAGCCATACACCGACTAAATTTTTGATAACAATTTTGAGAAGAAAAGGTAAATTTTAGGCTCAAGGGTAATCAAGTGTTCAAGTAGATGAAGCTTGACGAAAATTACAATTTATAGCATTTTGCTGATTGCGTGACGTGCGTTCACGGCTCACAAGTGGTTGCCTAGCACATGATCAAAATCTGCCCTGATCAAATTTTTTTCCAGGATTAAAAATAGCTGCGTTGGGCACGAAAAAGCTGTGTTTATTTCTTAAAATTTTAGCAATTTTCTGGGAGCATTTTCCAGTTTCTCTGTACAAAACTTAACTCAACAATGATATATTAAAACTGTAGAAATTGTACATGAAAAGAAGTCGCATATTTCCATTGCAAAAACGAAGCCAGCATTTTTGATGCTAAAGTCCAAGTAAATCTCTGTTTTCGGCGAAAAGTGCAAGTTTGCCAGTGATAACACACTTGGCGCCACTGCGCGAAATGAAAAGTGTTATATTATTAAAAAGAAATGGATAAATAAGTCATCAAAATACTTTCAGAGTTCCTGGAAGATGACTTAAAATAGTGTTTCTTTCAAACGAAGACGTTTTCCCTCAACTGAAACTATTTTTCATTCACCCAAATGAAAAATTATGCTCTCACTGGCTTCTCAAATTTGACAGTGTGCCTGTGTCAAAACTGAAGTGGGAAGGCGACTTGTTGATAATTCTGCGTGTTATAAATTTCTTGTGCTTCTCTTCACAATGATTTTGTGGAGCTAGACAAGATGCAGGTGAACATTCAAGGAGTCGAACACGATCTTTGACGAATTGATCAAATTGATTCAAGGCTGTACAATAACGAAGATACCCAGCGTGTAATACAGGAACTAGGAAGTACGTACATGAACGAACAACTACAACTTCTCAAACTTTGTTTCTTCAACAGGGAGGTACTGGCAAAAGATGCTGTGGGATAAAATTTAATTCCTGATGACACTTTTTAATTACGTTCGAAAATTCCAGGGAAAGTTGAATTTGACGCCATAAAAGCGGAATGAAGAAGTTAAAAGTTGTGGAAGTATTATAATATAATGGCATAAACATGAAATTGATCAGCACTAAGAGGACTACAGTCAAGATGGGTTTATTATGTTAAAACATGCCTGTAGTTTGTCCATTTTTGGGTTCATGAATTATTAATGAGTTTGAAAACTTGGGCAAGCGGGGAATTGCCCCGGCCAAGCAAAATTTGAGAGTTACTTGCCCAACGGGCAAGGTGGAATTCAAATATTTTTCGAGCCTTGCATTGGGCAAGTAACTCTCAAATTTTGCTTGCCCAGGGCACTTCCCCGCTTGCCCAAGTTTTCAAATTCATTAATGATTCATGAACCCAAAAATGGACAAACTACAGGCGTGTTTTAATGTTATAAACCCATCTTGACTATAGTCCTTAGTGCTGATCACTTTCATGTTTACGCCATTATATCGTAATACTTCCACAACTTTTAACTTCTTCATTACGCTTTTATGGCGTCAAATTCAACTTTCCCTGGAATTTTTGAAATTGTCATCAGGAATTAAATTTTGTCCCACAGCATCTTCTGCCAGTGCATCCCAGTTGAAGAAACAAAGTTTGTGAAGTTGTAGTTGTTGTTGTAGTAGTTGTAGTTCATTATTACACAGCCTTGAATCAATTTGATCAATTCATCAAAGATTGTGTTTGACTCCTTGAATGTTCACCTGCATCTAGTCTAGCTCCACGAAATCATTGTGAAGAGAAGTGCGAGAAATTTATAACACACAGAATTAACAACAAGTCGCCTTCCCACTTCAGTTTTGACACAGGCACAGTGTCGAATTTGAAAAGCCGGCGAGAGCATAATTTTTGATTTGGGTGAAGGAAAAATTGTTTCAGTTGAGGGAAAACATCTTTGTTTGAAAGAAACACTATCTTAAGTCATCTTCCTGGAACTCTGAAAGTATTCTGATGACTTACTTATCCACTTCTTTTTAATAATATAATACTTTTCATTTCGCGCAGGGGTGCCCAAGTATGTTATTACTGGCAAACTTGCATGTTCACCGAAAACAGAGGTTTACCTAGATTTTAGCATATAAAATGCTGGCTTCGTTTTCATGGTAGAAATATGCGGCTTCTTTTCGTTTACGATTTCTACAGCTTTAATATATTGTTGTTGAGTTAAGTTTTGTACAGAGAAACTGGAAAATGCTCCCAGAAAATTGCTACAATTTTAAGAAATAAACACAGCGTTTTCGTGCCCAACGCGGCTATTTTTAATCCTGGGAAGAAATTTGATCGGGGCAGATTTTGATCACGTGCTAGGCAACCACTTGTGAGCTGTAAGCGCGCGTCACACAATCAACAAAACAACGCTATAAAGTGTAATTTTCATCAAGCTTCATCTACTTGAGGTTTTTTCGAGCCCTGTTTGCGTTGGACAGTTCGCCTGGATAGTAAAATTCGCTCTCAGAATGTTCACTTTCATCACTCATTTTGAAGAGAACAAAATTTTGCAGTGACAAAATTGTTTTGTCATTAACTCGCATCGAGTTTCTAGTAGGGCGGTACTCTTTTTTCTGACCCTATCACTTTGATGTGTACAGCTCTCATACGGGACTTTTTTTCTTATGGTTTTCCAAGGAAATTGCATGCAGGGCTGTACGGGTCATATGATAAATTATTTTATTGTGAGGCTCATTGCCATTTACCTATTTCAACCTGTTGGAACTCCTTGTTGACCCAGGCTTTCCTGGAACAAGCCCTGAATGCCCAATGTCCAACCTGCAGCTTTACACAATGGTGAAAACTTAAAATGTTATCTTAGTTAGCATTTACAACCAAGTGAACCATGACTCTGTAAAAACTTCCTGTTCTTTTGTTATGTTAAAATTAGAATGGTAGTTTTTCTACACTGCGCAAATGTGTCTAAGGTTACATTACGGTACTGGAGCTTATTGTGGTGTCTGTAGTTATCTGTGTTATTGGATGGTTTTAAATGACCAGAATTACTGTGCAGCTTCTGAAATTCTTCACTCTACTTTCTACCAGGGAAATTAGAGATACCTGTAAGTGCTAGCCAGTGACGGGTCACTAGGCTTGAACACAGACCTTACCCATTCATAACATAAATTATAGTACTTTCTTTCAACAGGGTGGACTGCAGTTCCACATTAGTTTGACTGAAGCGTTGTCTGAAGATGACAAATCAGGAAGTGCGCACTTTGATGGTATAGGTGATGTCTTTTTGGAGAGGTTAAACTGCTATACCCTTGCTGGGATTATTCCTGGTAGGTTTAATACATGTAGGTACATGTATGCATCTTGATTACAAGTGAGCTTTTTAATACTATAGATTTAGCTGAGCCTAAAAACAGAGCTCCAGGGCAGTGGTTGTTCAAAGCTCGATTAAGCTAAGAAATTTGATTTGAGTTTTGTAACTTTGCGGTGAGGTGTTCTGTTTATATTGTTTGGCCTTCTCTTTTAAGTTTGAATAACCTGAAAGTACAGAAAACATGAGCAATGAAAAACATTTTTGTACAAGATAAATTATACTTTTGTCAACTTTAATCCTTGGTTAGCATTTACTGGCTTCAGAAAACCCAGCCCTGATTACAACAAGTTAACCTCGCTTGAGCCCATGATCCAGTCGAAACCAAGTACTTGGTCAGCGGTCAACTTAAAAAATGTGACCTTGATGGGCTCTAAATTTGAGCCTGCAATATGGTCACATGATATTGGTTAGCAGATATCTTGTTTTGACTGGTGTCAATTGACCATAAAATTGATGTCCAATATTAAAGTTGTATGCTGTAAACTAAGGCTACATGACTTGCGACGTCCTTGACGTTGTCATCCTCATCATCGTCGTAGAGTGCTTGTGCCTGCAATCCATGCCGCTAGTAATGTTGACCATGAAAAAAGAGTTGTGTGGTTTTATATTTCTATACACGCATGTGGTTCTGTTCCTATAGTTATGATGCTCCACTTGACGGCCCTTCGGGCTGCCGGAGCTCTGTGATAAATATGCACTACAGTCGAACCTTGATTATCCGTACCTTGATTATTTGGATTTCTCGATTATCTGGACTTTTTCTCAAGTCCCAATTTTGTCATGAATATTTATTAGTCATGATCAAGATCCGTAACAATATTCTTTTCAAAACTTAAGCATTGATAAAAAGTGCAGTCAAAAGCGAGTTTGTTTTGCTTTTAAAGAGCAAAAGCAGTGTTCGCACTCGTCGTAACTAATGAAGAACACTCGAATGAGTTCTGATTAGCTCAGAGTTGAGTGGTTCAAGATGTACAGTAGACCATATTGTTTTTCAACCGATTTGTAAAAGTGTTGTGTCACGATTAAATGTTACTTTATTTAAACAGTTTTGTTCGTTATTGATATTCATATTTTTGATGATCCGGACCCTTGATTATCCGGACTATTTCGTCTAGTCTCAACAGGTCCAGATAATCAAGGTTCGACTGTATGTGTAAGTAACAACAAAAGCACAACTAGTGTTAGCAGCAAAAGTGATAAGCATTTAATTTGTTTTTATAGCAATTTTCATTTGTAACAGTTATCAGGTTTCAGAATGAGAACAAATTAGAATAGCTTGCAACCAAAAGCAAATTGTTTTATTAATTGATCAATAAATTACTCATTGGAATTTTGCCTTGCAAGTATTTACCATGAAAAATGTATGATTGAAGTAGAATGTTAACTGCACAAAATCCATTACTGCCTTGCACATGTACAGCTGTAGACGGGACAAATTCTTTTGTGAAAACAGTTCAACCCCTATTAAACGGCCACCCTCGGGGAAATGGATAGTGGCCGCTTAAAAGGGGTTGGCTGCTAAATAGAGGTAAAAACAATAGAAAACACCTCATCGGGACTTTGATTACTGGCTGCCTAATAGGGGTGGCCACTTAAAAGGGGTTGAACTGTAAATGTTTTTTTTTAAATATTTCATTACAGCCTCCCAACAGCCTGGCCCTGTTCCTGTGACAGTCAAGACACAAGATGGCCGTTTGCTGGGGATTACATATTTCATGTATGTCGATGAGATACAGGAGGTATTGAAGCAGGTTGTTAAAGACCCAGCACTGCAGTCCTTGTACCTAACCATGTGGTCCCAAGAACACGGCTTTTTTGGAAGTGATGGTAACCTTGCACAGAACCTGGGTCCATTCACTTTGCAAGACCAAGGTAAGAAACAATAGGACTTGTGTAACAAGAGCCAATGCAATGGAAGATTTATGCCAACTGACATAATAATATTCTGTTGCCTGACTTGAATAGGTTCTTCAGTTCAAGGAACACATGCACAAGCTCTCAAAGGTCTTCAGTTACTTGTCTATACGGCAGCTCAGACAAATGCTCAACAGTTTATCCAAATGATCTTTAATACATCAGCTGGAAAACTCATATTTGATGCATACAAGGATCGACCTCAACTACCAGAGGATGTTGCCAGGGCCAATGGCCATGACGACTTGGCACAGTACTTACAAGATGTCAACACAAGGTTAGTTGATGACCCCTACGGTGTATAGTTTACATGGCTACTTTCTTAGGAAAATGTTATTTTGATTGCTTTTTGATCATTGAAAACTGTGTCTTAAGTAATAGTTTGATGGATGTTTTTGGCATGGCTTATTTACATGTAATTGTAGATTTTACATTTCCTACTAGCAGAAGATTGCAGCATCAGTAATTCCCTTCCCAAATTAGTGCCAATACATGTTGTTAGGCATGGTAGAGGAATTAATTGTGAATATCTTAGCTTGTTGTGTCATCAATGTTATTGATAACTAGTGATGTGTCGCTGATTGCCTTGATTTGCAGGTTATCCAAAGAAAGTGGCAGTGATGATAAGCCCAATGCAATTGATTGGTTAGAACTTATTGAAGCAGTCAACAAGATTCAGAAACAATCTTGTAAGTACATAATATATCTTTTCTATTAGAGAAATATTTCATGACAACTGTCAAAGTTAGGGATGTATAGTTAACGTTGCTGCAGGTCATTGATAAGGATAATCGGTTTGTGATAATGACAGGTATGATAAATTATTAAAATTATATGAATTATTATTATTATGATATATATTATTTTTATCAAGTTTTTTTCTGGAACAGAAACTAAAACAAATGTACTGGTAAATTACACATTAGGAACTTTTTTTATGTACAGTAATTTTGTCAGAGGCAATAACTTTCTGGTCTAACGGTCTTGAAACCATTAGACCATTAGACCAGGTCTTGAGATTTTTCGAGGATTACATACAAAATTGAGCAATATTTAAAATCCAGGCATGTGCATAAGCCAAAATTTGGATTTTTTTTTTCTGCCATTAACTGTTTTCAATTTTGTTTGTTGCCCCTTTCCTTTCTGTTTTTTCTCGGCCCTTTTACTCTGGCTACCTTTTGCATTGCATGTTCTTTCTGGCTGCCATGAGAAGTTGGATGTTAATTATGGGCAAAGCCTAGAAATGGACCTTGATCAATCATACTGTAGGAATAGTGGACCATTTTACCACCATTTTTGCACTGTAACTGATAACATTGTTTTTCGATTTGTGACGTCGGAATGTCGTCGACATCAAAACCTGACCATTGTACAGAAAGGCCTATCCTTCTGCTACTATCTGCTTATCAAGAATATCTGATGACATTTAATTTGATGACGTCCCAAGTGGTACAAAGAACATGACCATTAATTATGCATATATGCGTAATTGGGGCTTAAAGGGTTAGTTAAGTAGCTTCCTGCCACACTACAAAAAGAAGCCGCTGACATGTAGTGAATACTGAATCCAAATGTGTTGTGGCTTTATTCCTGCAGCTGTTATTGAAGATGAAACAGATCTAGAGAGTGGAAAGTCAAAAGATGATGACAACCAAAGTGATTATTTCGCGGATGCTGAAACTTCTTCTTGTGGATCGTTTGATCTTGAAATTGGATGGTCTGATTCAGAGGATAGGGAAGGTGTGTAAAATGATTTAAATAGTTTTGTTTTGTTCTACAGATCGTTTATATGTGATGTTACCAAAATTCGAAAATTAATTTAGTATATCCTTGACATCACTGTCACTAGTTACTGCAGCAAACATGGGGTAGTTTGAAAAATCAGGGGTTAAATTACAGTGTTTGACTGAAGGGAGCAAAACAACTTTAAGATTTTAGGAGGTTCAAAAAATCTAGGGTTTGGGAAATAGGGATTGTATTTTACGATGACTCAAAAATAAACATGGAATAACTGAGTAAAGCTATTGTCCTTTTTTCTGTTCAAAAAAAGTAATGTTGTTTTAGAGCTGTTTTCATTTGAGTGTTGAGAGGTAATTGGTTTTGCACTTACTATGCTACATGTACACAATTGGCTTAAAAAACTAGCACCACTTTTTCATCTAATCTGTAGTAAAACCAGAATTGTGCGTACATGTACATGTTTTCCTGCACTTTGCTTCAACTACATGTGATTACATTTGTACTATCAGTTTTGATTGGTCCACTAGATTGTCTGTGTCCTTTGTGATTTTTTTTTAATTTAACAAAACAAATTTCGTTATTTTTTTACATTGACAATTACAGTTACAAGCATATTTACTAGACGCACTTACACTAAAAACATTGAACAAATAAATAAATAGTAATATAATAATGCAACACTACAATTAGTCAATCAATAACAAAAAAATACACTAAAAACAAAAAGACAGAATAAATAAATTGAATAAAGTACAGGATGCATGCTGAAAAAACTTTAAGGTGGCCGCACACAATTTCCGCACACGCTCTTGATAATGCAATTCAGCGCACACACAAGGATAACACAAAGCAAACATGGCGTCGATACAACGATCATTTTATTTGGTCAATGCCCTCGCTATCTGTACTTTTTTCTTCATATTTGAACACAGTGTATGTATGGCTTTACTCTAAGAATCTTTTATTAAAAATGTATGCTAGAAAAGGTAACGATGCAAAGAACCCAGGAATTCTCAGTTTTTTTCCTTTTTTACTGAAAGAACCAAGTAAAATGCAGCGCATGCATAGTAAGGCAAAAAATTGCGATTGAATGCAGAATAGCTTTCTTGGAAATATGCCTATTTCTCAAGAACCACTCGTTAGAATTTCACGAAATTTGGCATGGAAATACTTTAGAAAACAAGTAACTGGACTATTGAAAAAAAAATTGAAATTTAATAGGGGCAATTCTAGATATCCCAATTAACCTTCTACAAGGGATAATTAGATTTCTCTGCTAAATTATTATTAAAATAGTGTCGAGTTGTGAGCATTATTACAATCTTGTCGCATGCAAATGAAAAAGAAAATCTAATGACTAGATTTTCTGCAAACAAACAAAACCAATTTTAAAGACCTGCTTATAATTATTTATTCATGTTGCCAATTGGCAACGGCACATACGTCAGCTTAGCTATCAAAAATCCGAAGTTTGTGTTGTTAACTTGCGTGTTGCCATTTTTGGCGACCAAAGGATCAAGCATCTTGGAGATAAAGGAGGATGAGACACAGGTATCAAAACTGTGTTTGGTCGCCTTAAATTGATGCTCAGTTAAGAAGAGGCATTGTTTTTTCCCATTTTTTGTAGTGCTTTTGGAGCCTGTCATTTCTTTTGGCAATTTTTCTCTCTATGTGATAAACTAAATATGATCTTTTCAAAGAAAACTCTTAATGTTGGTTTGGTTTTGTTCAATTTACATTTATAAATAAAGATTTAGTAATGAGTATTAGTGATTCAAAATAGCAAAGTTTTCATTGTCATTAAACACGCCAAACAGAATATTAATTCATGTTTAACTTAACAATTCCATAGATATGTTTTGTTTAATAATCCAAGATGAGAATGCAGGCCAAAATTTTTTTGTTATATTACAATAAAAGAGTAAATGCTCGAGGGATTCATCTTCTTTCTAACAAAACGTACACAAAGGCGATTCAATCATTCTAAAATGGGACAACTTATCATTGGTGTATACGATATCACTCAGTATTTTATCTTGGAACTCTCAGATTTTTGTTTCTACCGTGACCGTAAACAGTAACAAATAGATTTTTTTCCAATCAGCCACAAGTTGGGGATTTGACAAATCGAATGTGGTTTAGCGTGGTCTGTGCTCTTATTGACAACGATATGCATCATCACGGTGGTCAAAATGTTGTGAATCCTCAACAAATTTTGACCACTGGTTTTGGATTTACCACACTCAATTGAAAACCGCTCTGACGCAAACCTATTTAGCCATAGTTAAACTGGACTGATGTGCACTGTTGATTGCTGCTTTTGGAGACTCTTTGCATATACAATAATGTAGACTCTAGATGTGAGAAAATTAGTTTTACCTCTTAATTTTTTCCAGCAAAGTTTTGTTGTGACCACTTGCAGTCCAGATTTGATGTGTTGTTTATTGCTCGATGTGTGCAGGTCCTTGCTCAAAAGATGGAGGATCAAACAAAGAACCAGATGTAAAGTCAACCCCGTCCATGAACGTTACGTCATGCGAGGCATCTGCTGAGGTGGAAACACAGTCAGACAATGATCTGGACTTGGCAGATGATAAAAACTATGAGGAACCTGCCATTTTTCATTCTAAACCAACCTTGAATTTACCTCCAGGAATGTTGAGATTGCGGAGGAAACGGAGGAAGGGAGATGCTACGACTTCCACACTGCAAGGGGCATGTGTGATTCAAAAAGGACGTCAATTTCCAATTTTTGGACAGGAAATTGGAGGTGGAACACAGAAGAGGGAGAACACCAGTAAAAGAGACCAAGAAGCAAGAGCATGTCTCGGTCAAGAAAAATGCATCCAACTGAAAAGTAAGATAATTTAATGTACACATTCATTCACTAGACTATTTTCAGGTCTTAGAGGTATTCTCCTGTATTTTACTGACAAGTATAAAGCACCTTGGGAGAGTACATCTAGTAAATGAAATAAGTAGAAATAAGCCTGTACTTGTACATGTATTTTAACATCTAGGAATAATAATTTGTTTTGTTGATGATTTGACAAGTTTTGAACGTGTAGTTTAAAACTCACCTTCAGTCGGAAACCAAGTTTGTTTATCAGTGCCTTTGTTTAAGTTAATGTTGACTTGATTTGTTGTTTGCGCGGAATGAATATAGGTCGTTTCTCAAAAGATGAACAACTAAAGAAAGAGCCAGATGAAAGGTTAACCCCATCTGTGGAAGTTACATCATCTGAGGCACCTACTGTTTCAGGAACAAACTTAGACAATGAGGTAGACCAGAAAGATGATGGTAAAAACATTATTTTGTGCGGTTCAGCAGCAGTTGGGAAGTCTAGTTGGATTAGCAAATTGTCGAAGAAAGTTGCTGCAAGTGGCAGAGAAGAAGAAGAAGCAAGGACAGCTCCTAGTCAAAGAAAAACAACCAAGCCGAAAAGTAAGATATTTTTAGCCTGGGGAGGGGGGGACTCCCATTGGAAATGGACGAGGGTGCCCGTCGGAAATTTTGAAAGGAACCCCTAAGAAATACAAAGGCCCTGTTTTGTAAACATGGCTTGAATTTTTTGTTTTCACCCCTAAGAGGTACCAATTCTAAAAAGGTAACACATTAACCAATACCAACTTTTTTGGCTCAATGCCCTAAAAGGTATCGCAAAAACTCTTGCTGTGGGACCTTTTGA
>Ga0126338_10002875_pt1 | contig 11973 bp, 6 predicted proteins | sample OrbCmetagenome_2_FD_92529 | JGI IMG/M metagenome (GOLD analysis project Ga0126338, IMG submission 92529) | Coral microbial communities from Petempiche,Puerto Morelos, Mexico - Orbicella C C metagenome | ecosystem: Host-associated > Invertebrates > Cnidaria > Coral | place: Petempiche,Puerto... | reverse complement strand
CATCAGTGTCGACAGGCTCTTGAGTGACTCAAAAGCCCGATTCTTGAGTGGCAGTCTTTGTTGCAGCTGGTACAGATGTAGTTGGTGGCCTCACGAACTGATACTTGTCGTTCCTTTCTCGCCCCCCGCTTGATTGTTGCCTCGGCCCTGGCCTTCATCTCGGCCCTGGCCTTTGTCTCAGCCCTGAGTTTCCTCTCCTTCACACCGTGACGCCAGGCGGCGTGGTCAAGCGCGAGGACCTCCCAGGTATTGGGATTGAATTCAGCGAGTCGTAGGTCACGCTTGCAAACATCCTTAAAGCAAAGGAGAGGTCATCCCACGCGTCAGGCGCCCTCTCACAGTTCCCTGTAGAGGACTTGCCTTGGCAGGCGATCGGGTTCCATATGGTGAACATGACCGAGCCACCGTAGGCGTCTTTGGATGAGTAGTGTAGGGATGCTCGGCATGTCGACTCGTTGAAGAACATTGGTGTTGGAGACTCTGTCCTGCCATTTGATCTGAAGGAGACCACCCTATTAGGCCACCCTATTAGGCGGCCAGTAATCAAAGTGCGTCCAACAAGGGCTTTAATTTCTATTGTTTATAACTCTATTAAATGGCCACCCCCTTTCAGCGGCCATTTCCCCAAGGGTGGCCGTTTAATAGGGGCTGAACTGTATTCAACTTTCAAAGGAAACAAAAAAGATTTCATATCAGTGGGAGTTGAAAATAAATGACTAGTAAATGACTGATGGGGAAACCCAAGGGAATGGTTTTGAGTTCAAAATAATGAGGAATTAGAAACAACCAAGTTGGAGTTAGCAGGGTGGCAATATTGCAAAAGCATCACCTCCCAGAAATTTACTTTACCCAACATTATAACCTGCAGTATATCACCCATGTTTTGTTGATGCAAAAAGAAAAGCACTTTTGAATGATTACACCTTATGAAATGCTACATGAGGTATTAAATGCTGACCATTAATGAAAGTGTTTGCATGGAGAGGTAATGAAAAGGTACAGAAAACTAGTTAAAGGTACAAAATTTAGCTAGCACCCCCAGACAGAAATTTTCATTGTTTCCAGAGCTAATGAAAAGCCCTGTCCATTGTAACAAGCTAAATGAATGTCTCCATACTGTAGGAGGCTAACCAATCTATCAAAATGTTATGTTCAAAACTAGAAGATAACATAACCTAGAAATTTGAAGACAATCACTTATAAGTGATTACCAGAACCAATACTGTCTTGTATGTAATACAGTCTTGAACCATCCCTTCACACATACAATGTGTCCAGAGGGCTGATTTACCCACAACCCTCTAAATGCATTGTACGTCTATGATGCTAGTCAATACTATTGTCTACTCAGTTTAATATCTTGTTCGATCAGCAATCTGTTGAATTTAAACATATTCCTATCTTGGGGTTTCTCCTTAAGAAGTTGATATTTTTTAATATAAAGTTTTGTATCTTTTTTTTTCCAGTTCTTTGTAATTTAGAACATCTTTACAATCCAGCAATTGCAATTCCTTTCCTGTCATACTCGTTACTCTCCAGCGTCTTCAGCATAAAGTCTGCCACATCTGCAACCGTAATCTTGTTTGTTGTTCCAGTGTTGCACTGCCCTTCTTCAGTCTTATAGTTTCCTGTCTTTTCACCTGAAAGTAACAAGCCGTGTTAGCATCTGTAAGCATACCACCTTCTCTTCACAGAATATTGATTTAAGTATTTTTTTATTTCCATTGATAATAATTGGTAACAAGGTTCTTCAAGGTATTTTATTTTATATACAATGAGAGAAAATTAACAGTACAACATTTTCATTAACATTCACTTACTAAGAAACTTATAAAGTATAAGTATCAGATGTGGCTTGTAGTGTAGTGCAGTGCAGTGCAGTGTTTAATGGGTCAGTGTTAAGTGTACAGTTTGTGATGTGTACTGAAAAATGGTCTCAGAAGTGTGTTTTTTTTGTTGCGTGTCAAGTGTAGCATCTAGAGTGCAATGTTTAGAGTGTATTTTGCTTTGTAGCAGGTAGCAAGTACTGTAGGGTGCAATAGTGTGTCTGTAGTTAGTGCAGGTGTGTGCAATGTGGGGTGTGGCGATAGGTGAGGTCTGAAACTGCTCAAACTGTTGGTTGTGGTTAGGCCGTACCCTCAGCAGCAAAGAATATTGTTAAGATATCTCAACAATAGGATTACCTACCTACAAGTAGATGACATGGCCTAACAATAGTATAATTCAAAAGCTCAGGCTCACTGCTCTCCAGCATTTTTTCCATAGTTGCCATGTCCTTGATCACTCCATTAAGAAACAGTGGTTTAATAATCCACTCTAGCAGCCAACGATTGTTTGGCCCTGGCTGAGTACACCATGATGTTACAGTCACTAGCCGAACAATCCTGTGCCTAGGTAAATAAACTAATAACTAATGAACTGTTCCTCATGATAAGCAATGTAACAAAACAATTATAATGTTTCACCTTAAGAACATTTATTTATTAATCATAAAGTAGATGCTGTAGCTTAAGCAGAATATAGTATGCAAATACTGCCAATGGCCAGGTCCAAGAAAGAATGCCTCATTAAGTGTTTCTGTGCAAACTATAGACAAATTCACAACTCGAATACTACAAGCAGCCTGGATCAAATCAAGTCGTCACTGAATGTAATGAACTTTTGCATGGCACAACTCTTGTAACCTTAATAGAGGCTTTAAGCTTATCTTGAAAAAAATGTTGGCACTGAAAAGTTTAAGAGGGGCTAAAGACCCCATCTGGGACCATACTCACACAGTGAAATTTTGCAGAAGTTAAGTTTCTTTGTAAGTTGTATTTTTCGGTGGTTCTTGACAACTGCACATATTTATAATTTAAGATTTTAAAATTTACATTAAATTAACTGGCATTCCAACAAACAAGCTGTAAAAGAATTTTAATTAATAGTTTTACCAAAAATTGGGTAGTGACATATTGCTCAGTTGTCAGTCTGGCTATTAACCCGCTTTAAAATCACATTTCTCACCTTCTCATTCCCTCTGTAATGGCATGCATGGACTCTGAGTAGAACGTTGTTGGGTTAAAAATGTTTGCATAAACCCCTAAACTGGACAATACAGCATCTTTTCCATCAAGTGCAGCAGCAAAACTCTCCACATCACAGGCATCTCCCTTCACTAATTCTAAATTCTCATGCCTGCAGGAATAATTTTAAAATTTATGTAATAATAATCAGACCACCTAAGCTGTGGTGGATTAGCTACTGAAAAATCCAGGAACCTTTTCCTTTTATTTCCCATGACTACCAAATAATATCCCCCACCTCTTGGTGCTGTTAAACTATAATTGCAAAACATTATGCAGTGTTGCAAACTGTTTATTCGTTTCTCCTAGGTCACACAACTTAGGGAATCCCACTTCCAACCCTCACTTCTCCTCCTTCCACTAGAGGTTCCACTCACTAATCTTGGGTTGCTATCGCCCATCCTCTCGCTCACCCCTGCCCCACCCCGTCCCCCTACCACAATACAGTCGAACCCTGCTGCTAGATAAAACTTAGTGCCTTTATGAGCCCCTGTGGATGCTTTACAATGAGGCGTATTGGAACATTTTCGGTCCAAATTCGACTGAAAATTTTGGCATATATTATACTGATGCGTGTCAGTTCCAAAGCTAAATGAACTTAACAAATTTAAAGGCACTGCATCATTCGGGCTATTGTTTTTCTTGAACACAGATCTGCATGTATATTGAAGTAAGGTTTATACGTAACAGCCTACTCAAGTTTTGCTGCGCTATAGTCCTGCCAGAACTCTCCGTGTTTTCAAGAGCCGAAAACAACCGAATAGATCAATCTCACATGCACAGCCTTAGCCTGGCGTAGCTGGCTAGCTGCGCGTGAGCCATGAGATCACTTACTGAGTGTTCATTTTTTCAGGCGTCCTCACAACAGCTGTCACATGGTGCCCTTTTTCCAGTGCTTGCTTTACCACCTCGTTTCCTGTTCGACCTGTCGCTCCAAACACAACAAGTTTGAGCTTTTTCGAGGCACCGTCACCTGAAGCCGCCATGTTGGAAGAGGTCGAATGGCAGAGGGTGGACTGGGTTAGAGTAACTGTCGGGGTTAGGGTTACCTGGGTACCGACACTGGAAACCGCGCAAGAACCCAGGGTACGAAAGTATCAGAGTTCGAACAATGCTTTCTCCCCTAGGCTAAATTTTACCACAACCTTTTGATTCTTGAAACAACACCATCCCAAAGCAAAAACTCCAAAGTTACGTTCTTTCAATATTGATTTACGCGCGCAGCTCCGCTGTTCCGAGCTCGGGGTTGGAACAACCCTGACAATGCAATAAATGACCTGCAAAGAAATCGCTTGATGTATGTAATTGGAGGATTCGAGCTTTATGTCTGTAAGTACATTACAATACAACAGTTCACATAGATTTCTTGCCATAAAACCTCTTTCGATCACCCAAAGAAAATGTATTGACGTCAGCTACAAATTACGCACGCTTTACCTTTGTTTTGTAAGAGCGCGCGCTCTCGTTCAGAGTTTCTTTAGCCGAGTACAGTGCTAAAAGGAGGAAAAGTTTAACAAGAGAAGTAACGCACAGAAAAATGAGAACTTTTATGTTTCTCTTTCTTTGCGTCCTATGTTGCTATTCAAAGTTTTCCCTCTGTGATGTCGTGGAGCAAGAAGGTAAGAGATGTAAGGTGGCGTGTGCGGTACAAGAATTTTAAACCGTTGTGATTGAACTTTTTCGTGCCTTTTCGCTGTAAATGCCCAATACAGAATTAGGATAACGAATTCTTTACTTAACCTCACTTTTCGATGCGAAATGTCATTTTGCCAAGCCTGTGAAATTCGATTAATGATATGGAAGGACGATTTTGTGAATCATTTTTCTACAAATAAGAGATGAAGTTTTATTCTGTCGACAAAATTGGATTACTCTGAAGGTGGTGATGTCAGTTTATTTACAGTTAAAGAGAAAATGTAAGCGAAACCGTTTCTGTTTAGTGAGCTTTGTTTTAATATTTGGGTTACCTTGTGCGGTAAGAAGCAGTTTTAGGTTTACATGTAGCTTCAGTATTATTGATCAGTGCAGTAGGTTTATCCTCGTACTCCGCCGTGCGCGGGCTAAGTCACAAAACCACTACATATTCTTGAACATATAATCAGGATTGTTATGGAACAAAACGCACCGCTTCAAAATTTATCTCAGTTATCAGTACTGGACTGTCCTCAACCTGTAATATTTTTCACATAAAGGAGCTACTTCCTGGTTTACGCATCTTGAAAAGCTTAGCCCAAAGTTTTCAAGTTCGCCGTTTGTCATCCGTGTCAATCTTCTCCATCCTTAACCATCCTTGTTCCTTAATGAGTTATTATGATCTCTTTGGTACTTTTCTATCTTAGTAAACTATTACTTTCATGTTTCCTTTCATTTCAAAGTAATTCCTTACGTGGTCAAAATAAATAAACAATAGCCTCCATTTGGCGCGGAAATATGCTGAGATATTTGTCCGCGGACATTATCTGTTTCAAGAAGCGAACAGCTTTCCGAAAGCGTGGCTAGCTCGAGGAAAACCGTGAACTTCGAGGAACGGATAATGTCCAAGGAAAAATATCCGAGCATATTTTCGCGCCAAATGGAAGCTATTGTGTTAATTATCCTTCAAATGTTTTTCGCAACACGCGCAGTTTTGAAAATTGGGAAACATATCCTCGGATATTGCCCAATTTTATCTGGGGAATATTCAGTTACGTGATGCGTCTAGACCAATTGCGGGCAAGCGAAAATATTTGATGGATTATAACTCAAAACATCCTGATTGAGCTCCTTTGTACCATAACACTTAGAACTAGCCTCATTGTGCATGGTTACTTAGGGACAAGTATGAGCTCGCCCCAGTGCCTCGACATTAACATGAAGGTGGAAAACGCGATCGACGATATTCGAACAGTCAGCGAGAAAATCAAAGGCTTCTACGTAAGTATCTTAGTCATTATATTTTAAAAAATTAAAGATTTATCCGATCGAGACTTTGTGATTGGTTTCGAGAGGCATACAAGCATAGCAAGAAAGTTTAAAGAAAAAGGAAGTCTTTGAAATATACACAATACTTTTTACTTCAGTTTGCTCTTTATTTTGCTGTTTTAGGTGAGTCATGAAACACTGTCTTCACGGGGAGAATATTTCACTGATCAACCGAGAATAGAAACACCATCACGGTATTCTATTGGAATGCACCTCAGGTCTCATGACCTGATGGTCACCTTGAACGTGGCGGTAGTCAAGTGTGAAGCGTATAACGGAACTGGGAGGAGTGAAAACGGAAAAATATTGACCAGAAAGGCAAGTTCAGATATTAGGGGTAGCAAATGTTAAATATACGAGACGGCGAGCAAAGGAGGTCTGAATGTTTGGTGAAGTTGATTCCAAGACTCCGAGAAAGCGTCGCAACAACATTCGATAGGCTGAGACCTGTGAAATTTGGCCAAAAGTTCTGTGAGAAGCGTATATTTTGAAGGACCATTCACCATCCCTAATATTCCTTTTTTGAATGCTGCAAATTAACTAAAACCTAATCAAAGTCAATCCTACCTGCCTAATCACAAAACCTCAAACTGATAGCACAATTTACCAAAAACAAAAAATCATGCAAGCAAAAAGTTAAGTTTGGGATTGGTTTTGATTTTGACTTTGATTCTCATTGGTTGGAAAACATTTACGCTTGCCCTGATTTATAAGAGGCTTCGACTGTAAAGCCAGTTGTAGAGCTTAGAAAACACACAACAAATCTTTGGAAAATACTCTTTTTGGGCACCGAGAATGTTATTTAACTTGGCATATTTACGAAGCTCCCTTATACAAAAACTATATCACTCTTTGATTGTGGTATTGCTGTTGTTTTACTGATCCCTTTATTAATTATAAATTTATTCGCTTTTTGTTTTGGTTTTGCATTACTACGCTTAGCGATCGGCTGAAAGACTCGCGCCACTTTGTCATCCAATCATAAGTAAAACCAAAATCAATCGTGACTCGCATGCATTCGTTTTCCCGCATGTGTTTGCTTCGAATTTGATTGGTTCACTGGATTGTTTGCCAGTGATTGCACAGAGTGATTTGTGATTGCACAGAGTTATCGATTACTTTGGCTTTGGGTTTGCGACACTCAATATGAAAACCGCTCAGTAAGAGATTCAAGAAACCAATACTAATTATTTCTGTTATGGCAGACAAAATGACTCATGTTATCTTCTTCACAATTTCCTTTTTTAGGATGGTGTTCAAATCTCGCTTGACTACAACAGCTCAGCATCGTACAATTATCACAGCGGCGCAGATAAAACGACGGCAATGTTACAATGGATCTTGTGGCCATTTAAGAGCCTTGCAAATATACTGGCCGTGCTGTTCAAATTTTTGGTGGACATAGCGTTGAAGGTCTTTCATTGGGTAGTGTGGCCATTTAGGTTCCTTAAAAACCAAACTGTGGCCTCATACGAGTTCGTGACAGAACTTTGCAGCTCCCTGGATCAGAAGATTCAGAAGCAATTTGAAGACCCAATAAAAATTATAGAAGCAGTCCTGGAAGTGATCTGGATGATTGTCAGCCCTTTTATACGGGCTGTCATTTGGCTGTGCGAGATTATTATAACCGTCAAGAGATATATTAAGGTAGGGAAATAGATGCTCTCTAGAGAATGAAAGGAAGGGTATGCATTACAAACTGCGATTTATATCAGTCTCGGAACAAACTGAAAATACCCTTTGGCTGTTAATCATCCCTTCCAATGTACTTCAGAGCAGCAACTTCCTATGTCCTCTCAAATAAGTTTAAGCTGATCCGGACCAACAGTTCATCTGATAGTTACAACGGTGACAGACAAACATTTTCCACTAAAAAACCTCAGTTACCGCTTAGCTCTTTTTTTTTCCTAAACCTGAGGTGAAGCTTCTTTGTTGCTGAGCCCTAAAAAGTTATTTTCATTTTTCTTTTCTTTTCAGTTGAAGACTGCATTGTTTTTGGAAACATATCCAGCCGTGTTAGGATATATCACAACTTTTAAAATGATTGGAGGTAAGCTGTGATATTACCTCTTTACTGTGCAGTCCTTAAGGATAGCTGCATTGCCCGTTTGCAAGGCTGTGGGTAGAGTCATGACGAGCATTCTACATAACAAGTTTTAACCATCTGCAACAGTAATTGAAATAGTTTTGTAATCCCACGGTTAGTGACAGTGGTTAGTGAACAAAAAGTAAGCGGCTTTACCGTTCCACTTTTCTAGAATTCTTATCCAAGTTACTGGCGTTGTGGCCTTGGAATTGGATGGACTCCATTGAGTACGTTGGCTATACTTGGGTTATTCTGTACATCTCGTTCGCTTTGATCAAGTTCGCTATGATGAATGAGCGGGAAATGTTAAGGTAGGCCAGCTTAAGTCGGTTAATCGCAAAGAAACGGAGACTTCCACGTCTTTAGCAAAGTGATATGCATACATTGGGCCGTAGAGTTTGTGAGCAGGTTCTTCGTCCTCCGTCTCCGCTGGCGTTCTCTTCAATTCCTGTCGCGATCAAATGCAAAGTACTATTAAGATCAGGTTGCATAGTTAGCTTTGTGCTCAAACGACTCGGTGTCATCGTTGTACTCCTTTGCATGCGAAGAGTCCGCTTGTGTTTTAATAAATGGTGACAACTGACACGACTAAGAGTGGTGACTATCACTCTATTATTAATATACGTGTATGCTTTCTTCTTGTAGACTGGCCAGGCACAGTGATCGAGATAACGGTCATTAGAACTCTCCAAACTGAAACAACGAAACTGATCAAGAAACTTGTCATGAGAACTTTTTCTTCTTTGACTTCTTGTTTGTTGTTCACAATTACACATGTAAAACTATTTTGTGCTCAGTAAATATAAATATAAAAGTTGTGCTGTTGTCCCTTGTTTTGTTGCGGAAAGTTTGCCTTACGTATCACTTTTTGATTTTGATTTGTGTAATATAGAGTACGTCCATCTTCAGGGAGGGCAGCAGGTAAATTAACTGCCCTAGCGAAAGAGTTAGCCCCGGCGTCGCCTCTGACGAAGGACTTTTGCTCGAAATGTGAGCTTTTCCAAACTAACGGACGACGAAATTCGCTACGGCGGTTATAATTTTCATTTTGCCAACCTCAAGCTTATAACTAAGTGTAACAAAACTCTTTCTTTAGTATCTAAGCACTTTGCTCTGATATATCCCAATGACTCTCATACAATAAGATGCTCAAGCAAGAATCAACTCACGAGTCGTCGCCACTGCAGCTCGAATTGAACTCAACCATGGTGAAGTGTGCCCAACAATTATGCCATTCATGAGCTCGCGTTGGATACAAAGTGATAAATAAAACAAAAAAAAGGAGCGCGTAAGCACCGAGTTTGTTATGATCACTCCGTATCCAACAAGGGCGAGTGAAATTAATTGTTTCATTAAGGGCCCATTAACCGATTTATGCGCGCGTTCGCGCGCGTTGCTAAGGAGGTAAAATTTCACTTCCGGTTACTTACGTCAGCCTGAGCGCGGAAAATAAAAACAATTCAATAACTTCCAAATTCGCTCACATTTTAGATGTTTTTCTTTGTGTTTCACAAAATGCAAAGTAAAAAAAGTAGAGGCCAAGACAAAATAAGAGAAAGACAGAAAAACAAGAGCAATAGAAAGAGAAAAACTAACTCCGTGTGGCTTTGTCTGATCTTACCGAAGTCCGCTGGTAGTGTAAATTGCGCACGCGCCGATAGGGTAACTTCCAAAAGATATCGAGCGCACTTCCGGTTTCTTCAAATGCTAAAGGAAACGCGCTTTTTCATTAAATCCAGCCTTTTTTTGACGGATTTCGATTAAAACCAACGTTGGAAACATAGCCATGCATTCCTTTTTCGAAATTATGCTTTTTTCAGAAAATTACAAACTTATTAATATTTTGAAATTCTCTCAAAATCTTACCTTTTAGAAATGAAACAAAATCTATGCATAGTGTAATGAGGATTTCAATTAAAGTATTAAATTAATGAAAAAAATCCCGATAAAGTAATTTGCCTGGGAGCCTTTGCGTTTTTTCAGTATTAGTCACATGATCGTGGGCGTGGCCTGATGACGTCATCACTAGTGTTTCTGATCATGAAAAAGTTAAAACACATGAAATAACTCTGAACTAACTAAAAATGATGAGGTTATATGAGAATAAATTTTCCTTAGCAACGGCTTGAAAAGATCGGTTAATGGGCCCTTAAATTCTTGTTAAAATTACAAATCGCCTAAATGATGTAGACATTCTAGTGTGATCTACCCGAAGAAATTGCATGAAAAGGCGGGAAAATTTTTGGCGCGGGGTGGCGCTGCGTTCACTGAAGGAAAGGCTACATGAGTTTAGTTTTTGGGATATTGCTCAGCTTCTTCAGCATACAAAAAATTTGCGCAGTTTAGCTCGTTTAACGCTGTCAGTCGACAGTAAGGGAACTCGGCTTAAATAAACCACTATAATAATTGTTTCTAAACGAGATTCAGCGAAGCAATAAAAAAGGTTCAAATGCATTTATCCTACGCTGAAAGCCTAATGATAGCTAGAATCATTGAGCGCTTAATAATTTTTTGGGAGACGAAGTTAAGGAAATGCATGTTTTTCCTCTGAGGGTAATAGGTGGCGTTCAAGGTAGCCTGCCACAAGACTCATTAGATAAAAGTTTAGGACAGGATGACACCAAGTCAACCACTGATGAAAGCGACAGAAGCTCGGCGAGGGATTAGGCCGTCAATAAGTTTAATAAAAGCCATCTGGAGCGGCCATCACCGTCTACTCGGAAAGTGTGCCAAACAGCCTTGGTCGAAACAAAACCAGTCGGATTTCTTTGAAATTGAGGTTGCCAGAACTATGAGAAATATAAATTAGGCGTTGCATGACGAAAAGAAAAGAAGAGAAGATGATGAAGATAGCTTGTTCTATTTAAGCCTGCTGATGCAGAAGTTTAAAAGAATCCACATAGATACAAGTCTACACTACAGTTGAATGTTTTGAAAGTGTTCAATGAAATGGAGTGGTCACTTGAACACCAGGCAGGCAGTGGGGTACAGCAGATGGCAGGGCCTCAAAATCAGTCCACACCACTTACCCCACTGAGCCTCTCAGGTATCACTAGCAATAGCAACATTACCCTAAGTAGAAATATTTGTGGTTTACTGAATATGGTGGTGAACTGAAGGTTGCCCTTCAGTTGTTTACTTGTTCACGTTTGATAGTGTGCAAACAGTTATTTAACATATTGTTCCTGTGTTGAACAACAAGCTTATTTGACAGATATGTTGCGTTGATACATTTTTTAAAATTTACCATGCTCGCCCATGGCAAATCCTGAACAGTCAGTACATTGCTTGGGTTTAAAGGGACACAGTCAGTTTTGGGACCGCGCTGACCTTGACACTAGTTTTCTCGCTTTGAAAAAAGTTCATTCACCTCAACCTGAAATCGAAGTACATCTAGAAATCCGCTTCAATCTTCGCTGTGTTAAAGTAGGTATCTTTTAATGCCATCCAAATAGCAGCACAGGTCTCTTTGATTATTGCACATACTGTGCTTCGGCCTACCCTGAAGTTGACGGATTGAGACTGTTGTGAATCTCCAGTAGCCAGGGTGATATAGGATCTCTGCTTCGGCATCATCAGGGTAGTGGAATGCAGGATTGCAAAAGCAAACCAGTATAGGGGGTCTCCCAGGGGGATAGCAGTGATGAATCCAGACCTTGTGCTAAAAGTATTGGGCACGGTTTTTTTTTTGCTTGCCCGGCCGGCATTTCTTCCTTCTGCGATTTTGTTTTTACCCCAAATAATAGGGGGTGGGGGGGGGGGGGGGGAACCCCCGGGGCCCCCCCCTAGATCCCCCACTGTTTCACGTTTCTCCCTGTTCCTTTGAAAATTTCCCTTTTTCCCCTTTTTTAAATTCCTTTT